>Ga0206934_1012_pt2 | contig 56504 bp, 40 predicted proteins | sample Alteio_BWOrgHeat_16_FD_152932 | JGI IMG/M metagenome (GOLD analysis project Ga0206934, IMG submission 152932) | Enriched cells from forest soil in Barre Woods Harvard Forest LTER site, Petersham, Massachusetts, United States -... | ecosystem: Environmental > Terrestrial > Soil > Temperate forest >...
GAGCAAACGCAAGCTGCTGCAACTGGTAAACGAAAAATTAGTTAACGGCTGGGATGACCCACGCATGCCTACGCTTAGCGGCATCAGGCGCCGGGGCTACACGCCCGAAAGCCTTCGCGAGTTTTGCGACAAGATTGGTGTGGCCAAGCGCGACAACCTGATCGACATCAGCCTGCTCGAGTTTTGTGTGCGCGACCAACTCAACAAATCTGCACTGCGCAGAATGGTGGTGTTCGATCCATTGAAAGTAGTGATCACCAACTACGAAGAAGGCAAGTCGGAATTGATGCCGAGCGAGAACAACACAGAAGCCGAGAATGCAGGCGTACGCCAAATGCCGTTCAGTAGGGAGTTGTGGATTGAACGCGATGATTTTATGGAAAATCCTCCGAAGAAATATTTCCGTCTTGCTCCCGGGCAAATGGTAAGATTAAAAAGCGGGTTCATCATCAAGTGCGATGAAGCTATCAAAGACAGCGCTGGCAACGTAACAGAGCTTCGCTGCACTTACTTTCCCGAAAGCCGCAGTGGGCACGATACTTCTGGGATTCATGTGAAAGGTGTTATTCACTGGGTGAGTGCACAACATGCCGTGCCCGCAGAGATTCGTTTGTATGAACGGCTTTTCGTAACCGAAGACATGAATGCTATTGAAGACGATTTCAAAAATCATTTGAACCCAAATTCGCTGCAAGTATTATCTAAAGTTTATGCCGAACCTGAGCTACTCAATGCGAAGCTTGGCGAACACTATCAGTTTTTGCGGATGGGGTATTTTGTTTTAGATCCTGACTCCTCGAAAGGGAAGCTGGTGTTTAATAGGACTGTGACACTGAGGGATAGTAAATAAGCATTAGTCAAGAGACACTGGACAATAGACACTGGACATAGTACTTCATCAACTAATAACGATTAACGAAACAGATGCAATCAACCGATCCTTTACATGGCAAGACTCTTGAAATGATTTTGAATCATCTCGTAAGTCAGTACGGCTGGGAGGATTTGGGGAGAATTATTCCTGTGAATTGTTTTAACCACGACCCAAGCATAAAGTCCAGTCTTACTTTTTTAAGAAAGACTCCGTGGGCGAGGAAGAAAGTAGAGCAGCTCTATATTGATTCGCTGAGATAATCAATGATGATGATGTCCACCCGGGCCATGCACATGTCCGTGGGCAAGTTCTTCTTCGGTTGCTTCCCGAATGCTGATTACCTCTACAGCAAAGTTTAATTCAACACCCGCCAGCGGATGGTTGCCATCAACGGTAATTTCACTTAGCCCGACGTTGGTAACGGTTACCGTATGCCCGCTGTCAGTATGGAATTGCATTCCTTTCTCAATCTTCTGATCGCCAAAAGCAGCGCGCGGCACTTTTTGCACCAGCTCTTCGCTCTTTACACCGTAGCCTTTTTCGGGGCTTACTTTTAAATTCACTTTATCGCCTTGCTTCTTTCCTTCGAGGCCTTCTTCCATACCGGGAATTAAATTACCGATACCTTGTATATAATGGAGTGGCTCGCGGCCCTCACTACTGTCAAGCACTTTGCCGTCATTATCGGTTAGTTTATAATGAATAGCGGCTACTTTGTGTTTTGCGATTTGCATGAATGTAATTTTCGGGCAAAGCTATTAATTTATTCGGATTTCAATGTCTCGGCAGGATTGACTTGTGCTGTTTTTATAGTAAGGAAACTAAGTGTAATCCACGTAAGTAATATGAGTCCTATGCCGGTGATGACAAACACCAGCGGGCTAATCGTGATCCGGTACGAGAAATTTTGCAGCCAACCTTTCATCACTAGCCAAACTAATGGAACGGCAAGAACAACGGCCACCAAAACCAAACGCGTAAAATCACTGACCAATAAGTAAATCAAATTTGACACGCTGGCTCCAAGTACTTTGCGAATGCTAACTTCTTTGGTGCGCTGACGAAAGGCTAATGCTGCTATACCTAACAAGCCCGTGCAGGCAATGATCACTCCCAGAATAGAAAACACATTCAGCACCTGCACCATGTTTTGCTCTTCGGTATAAAGCTGGTTGAGCTGTGAGTCGAGGAATGAGAATTCAAATCTGAACCTGTCATCAAATTTACGCCACGTTTTCTCGATACTTTTAATAACCGATTTGAAGTCGGAGGTGTTTACTTTAACCACAGCAAAGTTAAAATTGGCCTCCATTCTCATGAGCAGTGGGCGCAATGGTTCGTGCAATGATTGAAAATGAAAATCTTTCACTACACCAATCACCGGGCCTTTCAACTCAGGGCCGTCGCGTTCCCACAAAATTTCTTTCCCTATTGGGTCTTTCAGGCCAAGCTGGCGAACAGCTGTTTCATTCAGAATAAATCCATCCGCATCGGCCGGGTTATTTTTTAGGAAAGTGCGGCCTTCAACAATAGTCATGTCCATTACTTTGAGAAAATCAGCATCAATCATTTCCTCCGAAGCATCTCTGCGTTCCTCGGGGTTCTGCGTTGCATAGATTGGATTTTGATTGAAAGACTTCCCGGGGACATTTGAAGTAGCTGACACTCCCGTTACACCTTTGATTTTTGTGAGCTCAGTTCTCAGTTCATCTATCCGTTTGTTCATCGACCTGTCTTTGATTGGCAACACAATAATTTCCTGAGGTTTGAATCCAAGGTCTTTATGTTGTAAAAAATCCAGTTGCTGAGAAATAATGATACTTGCCGAAATCAATGCCATTGATGTAACAAACTGAAACACGATAAACGCACGCCTTATGCCAATCCCTTTGGTCTGAATCATATTACTCTTAAGAATCAATGCCGGTTTTGCTGCAGATAGAAACAGTGATGGGTAAACTCCTGTGATCAGCGCTACAACTACACCAAGAGACAAGATCACACTTATAAAAAAGCCTGGCTCCAGCGAAAACACTTTTCCGGTAAGCGAGCGAAACAGCGGAATGGAGATTTCGATAAAGACAACAGCGAGAATAACAGCCATCGCAGTGATCAGAAGCGACTCACCAAGAAACTGAAAAGTAAGCTGCTGACGATAGGCACCCAACGACTTGCGCAAACCAATTTCTTTACCGCGCTCGGTTGCCTGCGCCATATTCAGGTTCACAAAGTTCACTGCACCAATGATCAGTATAAGCAAAGCTGCTGCCGACATCAAATAAACGTACGCGATGTTTCCGTTAGCTTCCAACTCCCACCGTAAGTGCGACTGCAAGTGAATACTGGTGACTGGCTGCAATTGAAAACCGTAATGATTTTCTTCAAGCCACCGGATTTCCTCGTCCCGGTAACTGATGTATTTCTTTGTCCAGGTCAGCAGCTTACTCTCCAAGGCCTTTGCGTCGGTTCCGGGTTTTAACCGGATATAATTATAGTGACCAAAGTCACCCCACTGATAATACGGATCATTCGGATCTAATAATTTTTCGCGAACATAAGAAACCAGAAAATCAAAATGGAAATGGGAAGCCTGTGGTACATCTTTAAACACACCAACTACCTGAATCAAATATTTTTCTTCGTTGGCTTCAAGTTGCTTACCGAGGCAATCCACGGTGCCGAAGTATTTAATCGCAGTAGATTCGGAGATCAAAACTCCCCGAGGGTTTTTTAACACAGTTTTGGGATCACCTTTAATCAATGGAAAAGAAAACACCTGAAAGAATGTGCTGTCGACGGCCAATATATTTGATTCATCATAACGCACGTCCTTCTCGGGATTGCGAATGGAGAAAATTTCACGTGTAAGTCCTGGTCCCCAAAGTGGTGAAAGGCTCACTGCACTTTCTACTTCGGGAAAATCTTGTACCAATGCCTGCGCCATGGGGTGAGGTGTGCGCGTTTGGGCGTTGGTGTTTATCCATGCAATGCGATAAATATTGTCGGCATTTTTATGAAACCGGTCATAGCTCAATTCTTGTCTCAGGTATTGAATGATCAAAAAGACGGAAGCAAGCCCAATGGCTAAACCAAAAACAGAAATGCCTGTGTAAAATTTATTTCTGAGAAAATTGCGCAGCGCCGTGGTAAGGTAATGATGTAGCATATCGTTCGGGTTCAGGGTTTATGTGATTTTTTGAAATTAATTACTCGCTTCGCAAACTATCGACTGGGTTGGCCAAAGCAGCTTTAATCGACTGAAAGCTTACCGCGAAAAGCGCTATCGCAATTGAAGTAAAGCCGGCGGCTATAAAGACCCACCACGATATTTCAATCCTGTACGCAAAGCCGTCAAGCCATTTGTTCATTGCAAACCAAGCAACGGGTATGGCAAGAACAATGGCTACCATTACAAGTCTCAAAAAATCATTTGAAAGAAGCCCCACAAGGCTCATCACATTTGCGCCGAGCACTTTCCTTACTCCTATTTCTTTAGTTCGCTGTTCGGCAGTGAAGGCAGCCAATCCAAAAAGGCCAAGACACGCTATAAAAATCGCGAGAGTAGACAGCAACCCGATAATGGTTTGAGTTTGCTCTTCGGCTTTATAAAGTTTCTCAAAATCTTTATCCAGGAAAGAATAATCAAAAGGGCTATCGAGGTTCAGTTTCTTCCATGCTGTTTCTAACCCGCTTATCGTGCCTTCAATTTGACCGGTGCCGATTTTTACCACAATGAAACGATACCAGTCGGGCTTGATGTGTATGATCAAAGGTTTCACACTTGAGTGCAGCGAGAAAAAGTTAAAATCTCTTACAACCCCTACTACCTTTCCTTTCTTGCCAAGGCCCCAATCTATTTTTTTACCAATTGCGGTCTCTGCACTCTTCCAATTAAAGTGTTTGACAGCAGCTTCGTTTACAATAAATCCTTCGGCTGCATCAGTTGAAGATTCTTTTGTGAAGTCACGACCGGCAAGCATTTCAATTTTAAACGTTTTGAGAAAATCATAATCCACGCTGATGACAGTCTCTGAAGAGATTTCATTCTCCTGAGCTCCTTCCGGCAGCACTGAAACACTGCTGAGGCCGTTTGAATATGAAAAGTCTGTAGCGGTCGCCATGGTAACGCCCGGTACTTTCATCATTTCGTCCTTGATAAGCTGATACTTGGAGATAACTGCTGTTCGCATTTTTAGCTCTACGACTTGTTCTTTTTCAAGTCCGATTTTCTTATTCTTTAAGAAATCCATTTGACGGAATATCACTATCGTTCCAACAATCAGAATAATTGAAATCGTAAATTGTACAACCACAAGCCCTCTTCTAAGCGCGCTATTTTGTCCGCCACTCCAAATTTTGTACTTCAATGATTTAATCGGAGAATAAGAAGACATCAAAAAGGCGGGGTAAGCACCAGCCAAAACACTAATGGTGAGAAATATCAAAATAAAAACAGCGACAACTCCTGGCGTCATCAAATACTGCGATCCTATTTCTTTGGCTGTCAAAGTATTAAAAGCAGGCAAGGCTGCACTGATGACAACGACTGCAAGAAGGGAAGAAATAAACGTGGTGAGAAAAGACTCGCCCAAAAGTTGAACAATCAATTGCTGTCTTTTAGCTCCGATTACCTTTCGCAATCCCAATTCTTTGGCTCTGTTCATCGCGCGCGCTGTAGAAAGATTAACATAGTTGGCGCAGGCAATCAATAGCACCATGATTGCTACCACAGAAAAGATATAAACATATTTGATATTTCCGTTTGGCCCGAGTTCTCCACTCATATTGGATTTCAAATGAATGTCGGTCAGTGGCTGAAGAACAAAATCATACCACAAGCCACTGGCCTTTTTCTCTTCGGCCATTTTCTTGTCCAGGTACGGACGAAATTTTGCTTCAAGATTCTTTACATTGTATCCTTCGCGCAGCAAGACATAGGTGTAGTATCCGTTATTAAACCAATTGTCCTCAGGTTGGTGTTTGGTCATTTCCGTGATTGTTGAACGCGAAAGCATAACATCAAACTGGAGATGAGAATTAGACGGAATATTTTTAATTATACCCGTCACCGTGAGTGCGATCGTATCTGAAAACGTCATCAACTTTCCTAGCGCATCGTCTTCGCCAAAATATTTCTTTGCTGCCTGCTCTGTCAATACAATGGAATAAGGATTTACCAGGGCAGTTTTTGGGTTGCCCTTGATCATGGGGAAAGTAAAAATCTCAAATAGAGAAGAGTCGGCATACCAAATTTTGGTATCGTACATTTTCTTGTCCTGATATGCCAAGGATCTGCTGCTGCGGCTCAATCGCACAGTCTTTTCTATTTCAGGAAAGTTCTCTTTTAGTGCCGGAGCCATAGGCGGTGACGTGACTGCCTGCGGTCTGTTCTCCTTCGGCATATGAAGTATTTCCGTCAGCCGGTATATCCGGTCAGCTTTAGTATGAAAAGTGTCATAACCGGATTCATCCAAAACATAAAACGCAATAAGAATACAAGTGCTTATTCCCATCGCCAGACCCGCGATATTGATAAAGCCGAATCCCTTGTTTTTCCAAAGTGTTCTTAGTGCGATTTTTAAATAATTACTTAGCATTTTTTATTGGCGTTAAAATTCAAAAACTGAAAAGCATTCAAATCAGAAATGACATCATTCGCTTCGCAAACTATCGACAGGATTTTCTATAGCCGACTTGATCGATTCAAAGCTGACGGTGATCAATGCGATAGCCAGCGCAACAACTCCTGCCACAACAAACACAGCCCAGCCGATTGAGACGCGGTAAGCAAAACTCTCAAGCCACTTGGTCATACCATACCAGGCTATCGGCACGGCTATCACAAATGCGATGAGCACTAGCTTCACAAACTCAGTTGACATCATGGACACAATTTGCGTCACACTTGCCCCCATCACTTTTCGAATTCCGATTTCCTTGAATCGCCTTTCCGCCATGTAAGAAGAAAGTCCATAAAGCCCCAGGCTGCAGATGATCATCGCTATCAAAGCAAAACTAGTAATGATTTTAGAAACTCTCCGGTCTTCATCGTACTGTTTCTGTATGCTTTGATCCAGGAATGAGTATTCAAAGGGTGTGTCGTTAATCAAATTTTTCCATGTCTTCTCAATAGTTTGAATGGTCTGATCGAAATTACCTGCAGTGACAGACGCAACAATAAAATCATAGCGTTTGGTGCTATCGGGAACTTCAAACAAAGTAGGCTTGATCTCTTCATGAAGTGAATTCTGATGATAATCTTCCATTACTCCGATTACCTCGAAGTCATATTTTTTACCCTCCCAATCGTAATGTAAGTTCTGCCCCACAATCTTTTCAGGTGAAAAGCCCAGTTTGCTGGCGGACGTACGGTTCACAATTAACTTGGATTTGCTTTCCATAGTTCTATTGTCGGTAAATGTGCGGCCTGCAATTAGTTTCATGTTCAGCAATTCCATATAGCCCGCATCCACAAGGTTACGCCTGATGTCCACCGCTTTGTCCATATTGCCGCCATCGGGATAAAACATCATGTCGCTAAAAATCACTGCGCCAGGAATATAAACTGTACCAGAAACAGCGCTAACATTACCGTTGTTCTGCAGTTCCTTCTTCAGCGCATCATACCGCCTGCGTGCTTCATCCGTTCGCAATGGCAATACTATCTTAGCTCCGAAATTAAATCCCAGGTTTTTCTCCTGCATGAAATTCAACTGACGGGAAATTACCAGCAGGCCGCACACCAGGGCGATCGCAATCATAAATTGAAACACTACCAGCGACTGTCGCAAGAGGCCCGAAGAATTGCTAAGTCTTTGTTTTCCTTTGAGCACTTCTGCCGGCTGGAATGACGACAAATAAAAGGCGGGATAGCTTCCCGCAACTAGTCCGGTAACCAAAGCCAAAACAGTTGCTGCCAATATAAAGTAACCTAAGTTGCCTGAACTGAACGAGATCTCTTTGTCTGTAAGTTGGTTGAATAAGGGAAGTACAAGCTGCACAATGCCAATGCTGATAATAATTGAGATTATCACTATGACCATAGCCTCACCTAATATTTGTTGTATCAAAGTAGACCGGTAGGCGCCCATTGTTTTACGAATACCAATCTCGGCAGCACGCTTGGTAGCCTTGGCTGTTGACAAATTCATGAAATTGATGCAAGCAATCAGAAGAATGAAAATTGCAATGGAAGCAACCACATATAAATAAGTAATGCGCGGACTCTGGTCAACATCTGACTTTAGATAAATATCTTTTACTGGTTCCAGAGAAAGAGTCTTATGCAACCCAAGCGCCTTCATGGCTTCCGCTCCATGCTTTAACAAAACTTCATTCATCTTTTTCTCAACAGCAGCCTTGTCATGTCCGTGCACCAATCTCAAATAAGAAGGAATGAAATTGTTTCCTGCCCAGTGCTTAACCCCTTCTGTACGCACGTACTCGCCCCAGCCGGCGCTCATCATAGACGTGAAGAAATTTGCCTTGATGTGGCTGTGGTATTGTTGCACAAATACGCCGGTCACTTTATATTCTCGCGGTGTGCCTCCCTGGCTGATAGAAATCATTTTATCGTAAGCAGGTTCGTTGCCGAAGAGTTTTTTGGCGAGCTTCTCAGAAAGAACAACGGTATTGCCATGAGTCAGCGCTTTTTTCGGATTGCCCTCAATTAATTTATACGAGAACATATCAAACACGGTAGAGTCGGCTATTATCCCATCGCTTTCATAAAAAGAATTATCGCCATAGCGGATCAGGCTCTGAGTAGCACCGGGAGGGTCGAGCAACCTGGCTGCATACTCAACCTCCGGAATCTCTTCCTTCATTGTCATAGCGATGGGTGGAGATGCTGTTCCCAATTTATCAAACCCCTTGTCGGACTCGAACTTGCTGATTATTCTGTAAAGATCCTCAGGTCGCTCATGATGCTTATCATAACTCATCTCATCCATTATATATAAGGACAATAACAGGCAGCAGGCGATTCCCAGCGCCAGGCCAAAGATGTTGATTATGGAATACACCTTGTTGCGAAGCAGGTAGCGGACGGAAACCTTGAAATAATTTCTGAACATATCGGGTATGATTAAGTGTTGTTCTTTCTATTCATTTTTAAGACTATTCACAGGATTAGCAGTTGCAGCCCGCAATGCCTGTGTGCTGACGATAATCAAAGCCAATATAAGCGCCCCGGCTCCGGCCATCAATAAAACCCACCAGGCTATTTCCACCCGATAAGGATATCGCTGAAGAAAATTATTTAAAAACCACCACGCCAACGGAGACGACAACAGAAATGCGAAAATCACAAGCCGTGAAAAATCTTTGGAGATGAGAACTACAAGACTTGCTACAGATGCGCCCATCACTTTGCGAATACCAACTTCTTTTGTGCGCTGCTCCGCAGTAAATGCAGCTAACCCTAAAAGACCAAGGCATGTAATCATAATAGCCAGGAAAGCAAAAATGCTCGCAAGCCGGCTTATTAAATTAATGGTCGAAAACTTCTGTTCGAAAACAGCATCCACAAAACGAAATTCAAAAGGATAGTTGGGGTTAAGTTTCTTAAAGACACCTCTTACTTTTTCGATGGATTCGTTGAGGTCGCCCGTCTTGTTCAACCGCACAGTGACTGTGCTTGCCCAGGTAGGATTAAAATACATGGTGAGAGGCTCCACGGGAACATACGGAGAGGCCATTACGACATTGGGCGTCACCCCGATAATCTCCAAATCCTGGCCCATTAATTTTATCTTTTTTCCAAGCGGTTCTTTCATACCCATAAAGTCAGCCGCTGCCTGGTTAATAATTACAGCAGATGAGTCACTCTTGAAGTCCCTCGAAAAATCTCGTCCTTCAATCATTTTGATTCCCATGGTCTCGGTATAATCATATTCGGTAGCGATTGTGGTAAAAGAGACCCGCTGATCGGTTGGCATACCTGGCCATTGTACTTCATTGTTTGCAAATACTGCGGTGACCGGGCTATTGCTTTTGCAAACGGATTTTACAGCCCCAGTATTCACCAACTCCTGCCTGATGGTTTGAAAATTGGTGTCCAGCTCGTTGTTGATCCAGATTTGAATTAAATTTTCGCGGTCGTATCCAATCTCGCGGTTCTTCACGTGCATGATCTGTTGATAGATCACAATCGTACCGATGATTAAAAATATAGAGAAGCCAAATTGTAATGTAACCAGTACTTGGCGGGGCGTGCTGGCGCCTTTGCCCACATTCACTTTACCCTTCAGCACTTTCACCGGTTGAAAAGCAGAAAGATAAAATGCAGGATAGCTTCCGGAGAATATCCCAGTAATCAAAACCAATCCTGCCGATATCACCCACAGTTTGGGATTTGAATAATCAATGGAAATATTTTTATTGACGATAACATTATATGACGGCAACAGAAGCTCCACCAGCACCAGCGCTAGCAGAAATGAAATAAAAGTAATGACGAGCGACTCACCCAAAAATTGAAAGATCAATTCTTTTCTTCTCGAACCTACACTTTTGCGAATACCTACTTCGCGAGCGCGGCTTTCACTACGGGCAGTAGCAAGGTTCATGAAGTTGATGCAAGCTATTATCAAAACAAAAATGGCAATGACAGTAAACAGTCTCACATAATCGATCATGCCTCCCGTATTCTTTCCGTTTTCAAAATTGGAATAAAGCCGCCACTTGCTGACAGGATGAAGAAATAATTTTGCGGTTGGCGCCTTCGGGTTATTGTCTTTTATAATGTCCTGAATACTCGCGTTTACTTCAGCTTCTGTAGCATTGGGCTGCAATTGCACATATAACTGAAGCACATTATTGTCCCACTTGTCGCGCACTTGCGGCACCCAGCTTTGCGTCAGTTCATAGTAGGAAAACGGCAATATGTAGTCAAAAGTAAATTGAGACTGGCGAGGTACATCTTTTACAACACCTGTCACCTTTTGGTCGCGGTCATTGTCTATCCGTATGAATTTGTTGATTGGATCCTGATCACCAAAAAATGCTTTGGCCGTCGATTCGGTTATGACGATTGACGAGGGATCATTCAGTGCTGTATTGGGATCACCTTCAATCATATCGAAGCTGAAAATTTTAAAAAAATCTTCACTGGCGCTCATCCCGAACCTGTTCAGCCTCTTCTCTCCCACCTGTAACGTGTTCCCTTCACCCCAATTGGTCATCGCAATGTGCTTGACCTGATTCGTCTTATTTTTTATCGCTTCCATCAGCGGGTAAGGCATAGAAGTGTTGGTACCAATGCCCTGCGCCCACTGCTGGCTTTGATAAAGCCGGTAAATGCTGTTGTAGTTTTTGTGGAAACGATCAAACGAATACTCATCAGCTACCCACAAAAGGATAAGTATGCTTGACGCAATGCCGATGGCCAGGCCTCCGACATTAATAAAAGAATAAGCCGGGTTTTTGATTAAGCTCCTGAAGGCGATTTTGAAATAGTTTCTAATCATGGCTGGTGTCAGATGGTCGACAGCACCATGACCAATTTAGTGCCATCAAATAATCAACTCAAATTGATCAAAAACGAAGGTCTTTTTGAACTCTGGCGGACGCAAGCGAACGGGGGCGTCCGATTACGGTCGAATTTTGCATAGTGGTCGTGTATGGAAATTTCATTATTTCAAAACTGGCATTTCACGATTTTGGTTAGTTTTGCAGCCTCTTTTGTGAACCCTTAGTTTACTATTGAACCTTGAACTTAAATATATAAACCTGTGAACATCGTACTTATCCTTATTCCCGCTATTGGCCTTCTCGGCCTGATCGTAACTGCATTTAAATCGGCTTGGGTAACCCGCCAGGATGCCGGCGAAGCAAAAATGCAAGAACTGGCCGGCTATATAGCTCGCGGCGCAATGGCATTTCTCAAAGCAGAGTGGCGCATACTTGGAGTATTTGCGCTCATTGCTTCTATTTTATTAGGATGGTCAGGCACCCTGATAGAAGAATCGCATCCCATCATTGCTATTTCATTTTTACTTGGCGCAATGCTATCAGGGCTTGCAGGCTTCATAGGCATGAAAATCGCCACCAAAGCCAATGTGCGCACTACACAAGCTGCCCGCACCTCATTAGCAAAAGCTTTAGATGTTTCTTTCACTGGTGGCTCGGTGATGGGAATCGGTGTAGCAGGGCTCGCCGTGTTGGGCTTGGGAGGACTCTTTATTATATTCTATAAGTTTTTTGTGCCTGAAGGCGCGGCCATCACAGGACTTGAAATGCGCCGTGCAATCGAAGTGCTTGCAGGGTTTTCGTTAGGTGCGGAGTCAATTGCTTTGTTTGCCCGTGTGGGTGGTGGTATATATACAAAAGCTGCCGATGTAGGCGCTGACCTCGTTGGAAAAGTGGAAGCAGGAATTCCTGAAGACGATGTTCGCAACCCTGCCACAATTGCCGACAACGTAGGCGACAACGTGGGTGATGTTGCGGGTATGGGTGCTGATTTATTCGGTTCTTACGTAGCCACCATTTTGGCTACCATGGTATTGGGTCAGGAGATTTCCGCAGTAGATAACTTTGGCGGACTTTCCCCGATTTTGTTACCCATGGTGATTGCAGGCATGGGTCTTGTCTTTTCTATTATCGCCACCTGGTTTGTGCGCATCAAAAATGAAACCGACAGCGTGCAGCAGGCTCTTAATATTGGCAACTGGTCTTCTATCATTATGACGGCCATCGCTTCTTACTTCGCTGTCACTTACTTGCTTCCTGAGAAACTGGTTCATCGCGGAGTTGAGTTTACGTCACTTGATGTGTTCATTGCTATTATTATTGGATTGGTTGTAGGAACGCTGATGAGCATGATCACTGAATACTATACATCGATGGGCAAGCGTCCGGTGAAATCAATTATCAAACAATCAGGTACGGGCCACGCGACTAACATCATAGGTGGTTTATCTATTGGTATGGAATCAACTGCCCTTCCTATTCTGGTTTTGGCAGCTGGTATTTTAGGGTCATATTCTTTTGCTGGTTTGTACGGAGTATCGATCGCTGCCGCAGGAATGATGGCAACTACGGCTATGCAATTGGCAATTGATGCATTCGGTCCTATTGCCGACAACGCCGGTGGTATTGCCGAAATGAGTCACCTGCCTGAAGAAGTTCGTCACCGTACTGACAACCTTGATGCTGTTGGAAACACAACCGCGGCTACCGGCAAAGGTTTCGCAATTGCATCTGCAGCACTTACTTCACTTGCATTGTTTGCAGCTTTTGTGGGTGTATCGGGAATTACTGCCATTGATATTTATAAAGCACCGGTTTTAGCAGGACTTTTTGTAGGCGCTATGATTCCGTTTATTTTCTCTTCGCTTGCAATCGCTGCGGTTGGTCGCGCTGCCATGGACATGGTGAATGAAGTACGGAGACAATTCCGCGAAATTCCGGGAATTATGGAATACAAAGCCCAGCCTGAATACGAAAAATGTGTTGCCATCTCAACAAAAGCCTCGCTTCGCGAAATGATTGCACCAGGAGCAATTACGTTGCTTATGCCACTAGTCATTGGCTTTGGATTTAGAAACGTATTCGAAGGAGTAAGCTCTGCAGAAATCTTAGGTGGGTTCCTTGCTGGTGTTACTGTAAGTGGTGTGCTCATGGGAATTTTCCAATCCAATGCCGGCGGTGCGTGGGATAACGCCAAGAAATCTTTTGAAAAAGGTGTGGAGATTAATGGCCAGATGTACTACAAAAAATCAGAACCCCATAAGGCTTCCGTAACCGGTGATACTGTTGGTGATCCATTTAAGGATACTTCGGGCCCGTCCATGAATATTTTAATTAAATTATCCTCTATTGTTGCTTTGATCATCGCTCCGCATATCTCTACTGTGAAACACACGGCAGAGGTGAAGCCATTACCCAAAATGGAAATTGAAAAAGTAACTCCGGTGGTAGAGAAAAAGTAATCAACCAAATGAAGGCATTTTTAACTTTGATCTTTGTAACCGTGCTGGCTCAACCAGTTATTTCTCAGGTTGACAAGGGAAGTTTTTTAGTTGGGGGCTCATTGGGGTTCAATAGTTCAAAAACTAAATACAACTACTATTCGAATCCTCCGCTTCAGGCTCCGGAATTTAAAGAAACAAGTATTAACATAACACCCAATGCCTCATATTTTGTGTTGAAAGGACTCGCCCTTGGAATTACCCCATCATATTCCTATACATACGAAACCGAATCTGGTAGCGTCAGTCCTTTGAAAACTCATATTTTTTCAATCGGTCCGATGGTCCGGTATTACTACATGCTCGATAAATGGGCTATTTTCTCACATTTGAGTTACAATTTTGGATGGGAGACTTTGAAGGGTTTTACCTTTAACCAATTTACCGGCACAAACCAGTATGCGACCCAAAAGAGTACCACTGGTAATTTCAAGGGAGGGATTGGTGCCACCTATTTCCTCAACAACAAAGTTGGAATTGAGGGGCTCGTCTTTTATCAGCAAAACAACGTAAGTCAACCTGGCCTTGATTCAAATTCACCCTCAATAAATTTTAATATCGGACTTCAGGTTTTCCTCAGCAAGAAGCCTGTCAACTAAATTATTATAAAATAGACGCAATAAAAAAAGCTGCTCCATTTCTGAAGCAGCTTTTTTAATAAATCAGTTACTTATATCTTTTTGTTCAGTGCATCAATCTTGGCTTGTGCTTCTGTCTTACCCAAGCTCAGCGCTTTCTTATAGAGTTCGATAGCTTCTTTATAAGTATCTTTTTTCTTGCGGGGAGCTAGTTTAGTTCTGTTGGCTGCTTCTTCTACAGCTTGTCCTCGGGCAAAATAAGAATCCGCCTCGCTTACCTTGCTTTGAAGTTGTACCTGCTGGATCTTTTCATCGAGTAAAGCAAGCTCCTGTTTTTTAGCTTCAATCTGGGCTGACTTATCATTGATTTCAGCTTGTTGCAGGTTTGTGGTGTTGATGAGTTGTACGTTTTGGTTTTTCAACTCTTCAACCTGAGCATTAAGTGTTGCAATCTCCTTATTGCGTTCTTCCAGATCAGATTTCAGCTTCTTAATAGTCGCCGCATAAGCATTTGAATTACCTTTTGATTTCTTAAGCGCCTTTTCGAGGTCCTCGATTTTACCTTGAGTGTCTTTTACATAATTATTGATATCCTTCATGCGCGAAGTATAGTCGGAATAGGTAGTCCCTTCCACCATGTTTACACGCAGCAATTGTCTGCTGGCATCGATGGAGTCCATCAAAGTGCCCACCTCTTGCAGAGTTTGTACGAATTTCTGATTTGTCTGTAGAGCTTCTTTGAGAGAATCTACCTGTGATTGAAGTTTTTCGGATTTGTTGCTGCAGCTGGCAAAAACGAGCGCAGCTACCGCCAAAGCAATAAGATTTTTGACCATACAGTTGTTAAGTTGTGTTTAAGTAAAAGTACATTGATAATTCAGGGCATAAAAATCCCTTTTTAAAATATTTTTTTAAGCTGTCGATAAATCCTTTAGGTTAACTTAAATTTGCGACCGTTTGCAATGCAGGCTCCCTTTCCATGCCCATAAATACAACCACGCGTAAGCGTTCTGTACCTCTGATCCATCTTTTTACCGCATGGGAAATCTAAACGATCACTCACGAAATAATCCCCTTACCGCCGCCGGTGTTTTGGTTTCTCTCGGGATCATTTATGGTGATATAGGCACATCACCCCTCTATGTTTTTAAGGCTATTATTGGCACACGGCTGATTACTGAAGAATTGGTGCTGGGTGGCATGAGCTGTGTGTTTTGGACACTCACACTAATCACCACATTCAAATACATTTATCTCGCTCTCAATGCAGACAACAAGGGCGAAGGAGGGATTTTTGCATTGTACGCATTGGTACGCAGATACAAGGCCGCCTGGGTAATTTTTCCAGCCATTATCGGATGTGCCACGCTGATTGCCGACGGATTCATCACACCCGCCATCAGTATTTCCTCTGCGGTTGAAGGGCTTCAGATCAGTTATCCCAACATCCCGACTGTTCCCATTGTTATTGTCATTTTGATTCTACTTTTCTTTTTCCAGCAATTCGGTACCAATGTGGTAGGCAAAACCTTCGGGCCGATTATGATGGTTTGGTTTTTTATGATAGGGGGACTAGGTCTTATTTATCTGTTGCCGAATTTAAAAGTACTGAGAGCGGTCAATCCTGTTTATGCTTGGAATTTATTAGTAAACTACCCCGAAGGATTTTGGCTGCTCGGCGAAGTTTTCCTTTGCACTACCGGAGCAGAAGCATTGTATTCAGATTTAGGCCATTGTGGCAAAGGCAACATTCGCGTAGGCTGGGGTTTTGTGAAAATAGCGTTGATATTAAATTATTTCGGACAAGCGGCGTGGCTTCTTTCTCAGCAGGGTACTTTGCTCAATGGCCGCATTCCGTTCTATGCAATGGTGCCCAATGAAATGTTGATTTTCAGTATTGTAGTGGCCACGATGGCTGCAGTTATTGCAAGTCAGGCTTTAATTTCAGGCACCTTCACACTGGTGAACGAAGCCATGAAACTGAAACTTTGGCCGAGTACCAAAGTGCGCTACCCAAGCCAGATCAAAGGACAGATTTATATACCAGCCATCAACTGGATATTGATGCTCGGCACGATTGGTGTGGTTTGGATCTTCCAGCAATCATCAGCTATGGAAGGTGCATACGGACTGGCGATCACGCTGAATATGCTGATGACCACAACGCTGCTTGTTTTCTACTTCAGCACGGCCAAGCATTCGCGCGTGCGGACAGCAGGGATTGCCGTTATATTCTTCACACTTGAGTTTCTATTCCTTGTTTCTAACCTTCACAAATTCGAGCAGGGTGGTTGGTTTACTTATTCCATTGCGATCATATTCTTCACTATGATGTTCGTGCTATTGAAGGCAAGGCATTTGCGCGACAGGCATACAGAATTTGTAGACTTGAAACACTATGTTCCGGTGATTCAGGATTTGCAGGCCGACACTTCCATTCCCAAAGAAGCGACCAACTTGGTCTACATGTCAGTGGCTGATAGTAAACGCTACATTGATTCAAATATCATCTATTCTATTTTTAAGAAGAGGCCAAAACGCGCCGATGTTTACTGGTTTGTGCATGTGGATACTGTCGACAGCCCGTATTCGTCTAAATACTCGGTGGATACCATTATTCCTAAAAAGTGTTTTTTCATCCGGATCAAATTAGGGTTCAAAGCAGATCACCGGGTGAACCTTTTATTCAATAAAATTTTACACGACCTCGCCGAAACATCAGAGATCGATTTGCTAAGTCACTACGATTCGCTGCATAAGCATAGCATGCCTTCCGATTTTAAGTTTATCATCCTGCACTCACTTGCATCGGTAGACAGTGAAATCTCTACATTCGATAATTTGATCATTCAGGGCTATCGGTTTATCAAAAAACACAGCCTCTCTACTGAAGAAATGTACGGTCTTGAACTGGCCAACGTAGAAGTAGAGAACGTACCGATCATGGTTGGTCCTCCGGCAAAGGTGCGTATCAAGCGTGAAAAAGAAGATGCAGAGCGCGAAAAGGAATTGCGCTACCACGGGCATCAAAACTAAGTGCTTGCTATCTCTCCTCGTTAAATCTTATTAAGATATTCTTGCTTACAAATCATCAGGCGTTGATGACGTAGTAAATATTGGAGATGATGTAACCGACGATAACAATTGCTGCTCCAACTTTATTGAGTCTATGAGCTGCAACAATATTCCCGCCATTGTGCAATTTCAAAGCAATGGCAGAAACAGAAAGTATACAGAATATCCCGAGGAAAGTGAGGTTGTGAAGGATATCAACCAAGCTGAACTGCGAAGATTCAGGCAGGAGCGAATCGATAATATATTTATTTCCAACAGCAGCAAACAGTCCGCCGATAGGCAGGCCAAATCTCGGGTCTAGTTCATTCGTGTCTGTAAGGAAGCTGACTAAGGCAATCAGGAATGCAAAATACATTCCGAGGAATATTTTTAGAAATAACCCCCTTGCTTCGCGTTCAATATCCATCGAGATCGTAAACTTTGAAAATTCCTGCTTGTCAAACCCGGGCTCGGGATTACCAAAAGAAGTGTTGTACCTTGCAATACTGGTTGAAACATTGAAATTATCCACTTTCCAACTGCTCAGCGCCTCCACATTATCAAATCGGCTCGAAGCCGTATCTGCTACAAAAACAAGATTGTCAATATCAAGGGCTTCATCTTCCATGATAATCTTCAGGTGCTGGGTATCAAACGGAAAATCATGAACGCGCCAATTTTCTTTCATAGTACATTTCACGCGCATCTGCGCCCAGTATTTCCCTTTTACCGTATCGATAGTTGCGGAAGATATCTCAATGTCCTTCGCGTTGGTAATATCAATCTGTTGAGAAAAATCAAAATTCGGGTTGTCGTACACAAACCAAAGCCAAAACCTAGCTGTGTATTCCTGCTGGTGGAAATTAATGTCATGAATACTTATGATGTAAGCTCCTACCATCACAGTATCCGACTTCGCTTTCTTTACCTTCTTTACTTTGGCGTAAGTAGTGAAGGAAAATAGTATGAAAAAAGGGACTAGAAAGTGGATAGGTTTCATTTTCATAACAGAAAGAGATTGGGGGTATTCAAAAATACAATAAAATTCTATTTTAGAAACGTGCTACCTTTGCATCAAAGCAAACCGGCTTATCGCTGCGTTTCCGGTGCAAATCGGGATCGGAGAGGAAAGTCCGGGCAACACAGGGCACCGTACTTCCTAACGGGAAGGGTTCTTCGCAAGAGGAATACAGATAGCGCCACAGAAAACAAACTACTCGTGCCGACTTGTCGGGATGAGAAAAGGTGAAAAGGCGGAGTAAGAGACCACCGCTTCAATGGCGACATTGAGGGCATGGCAAGCCTTACGGGTTGAAAGGTCAAATAGGCCACGATTCTGATAACTCGGATGGAGCGGCTCGTTCCAGGAGTAACCTCTGTCGTGGTTGGGTAGACTGCTCGATCCCGACTGCAAAGTCGGGGCCAGATAAATGATAAGCGTCCCGACTTTGTCGGGAAACAGAACCCGGCTTACAGGTTTGCTTTTATTTTTTCTACGTTACCCAATGCAACGTTTGTGGCTTCACCGGATTTACAAATGGCTCGTTATTCTGCTGCGACAGTGCCCACAATCTTTTGATCTCGTAATACCAGCGCGCCTGCATGTCGGGTTCGCCAATCAACGACAACGTGGGTTTTGATTTGAGGCCTTCACTTAGTTTCCTGAACACACCCAAATCCTGACCGATAAATTGTTTACCCAAACGCTTAAGCGGCCACCACAGCCACCGCGAGATTGCCAGCGAACTGTAGAAGATGTGAGTCAGCTCAGTCTCGTGTTCATTAAGTGGTGTGAGGATTGTAATCGAAATGATTTCATTCTTCTCCCCTACTTTGATGTGTTCGGTACGGATGCCGGGGATTTCAAACGTGATTTCGGTTGACGTTCCTCCTTTTAAGATTCCATAACCCTTGGAGTTATTGGAAGGTGCATGGCGTACCATTTTAAAACCCAACTCAGTGGGCTCGAATTTCTTTTCCTTCAGTTTTAGTTTTTTTGCCGACCGCCAATACCACGACTGGTGTACGAAAGTAACATGCGACGGGTCGATCAAACCGATTACTGAGTGATCGATATCGGCAGGAAGCACTACGGTTTCAACATGCAGGAACTTCTTATCTTTCGCCAACACTAAATCGGGCGGAGGCATTTTGGGAACTGTATTGGGCAATTTCTTTTCTGGAATGTAAATCCACACGGTGCCACTGATTTCCTGACAGGGATATTGAAACACTTTTATTTGGGAAATATCTAAGGTGCCGCCCGGAGGAAGCGCGGGAATATTTTTGCAGACGCCATCGGTGCCAAACTCCCAACCGTGATAGCAGCACTGAATGGTGTCGTCTTTGAACCAGCCCTGCGAAAGTGGCACACCGCGATGGGCGCAATTATCGCGAAGAGCGAAAGGAGTTCCGTTCTTATCGCGGCCAAAAACGATTTTCTCGCCCAGCATTTCTTTGGCCACGAGTTTGCCTTGCTTTAATGATGAGCCATGGAACGCGAGATACCAGAGGTTTTTAAGATACAGGGAGTGATCTGTCATGTATATAGTATTGACTCAAAGTTAACGGAATTCTGTTTTACTTTTAATTGGTACACTTTATCCTCAATCGGAGTACAGTTTATTGAATAACAGAGAGAACCGGCATGGTGAAACCATTATTATTTATTTATAATTGCTACTGGTAAATTCTTCATGGAAGGATTAGAAAATTTAAAGAAAGTATTGGGCAGCCTTGCGGGTGATTACAGCAGGGATATGACTGAAATTGACCAGTTGTTCACTTTAAAGACGTACAAGAAAAATGATTTCTTCTTAAAGGAGAAAAGTATTTCTAAGAATATAGCCTTTGTTGTGACAGGTGCATTACGTGAATTCTATATAGACAAGGCTGGTCGCGAATACAACAAAACATTTTGCTTCCCGGGCCAATTCACAGGATCGTATTTTGACCTCGCTTCAAACAAACCTTCGAATGTTTCTATCCAGGCTATGGCCGACAGTAAGGTTTTGGTGATGAGTTACCGCAAGTCACGAGAACTTATGGAGAAGGACATCTTTTGGCTGAAGGTAGGCTACGCGAGTGCACACAATCTGCTGATGTATAAGCTACAGAAGGAATACCAACTGCTTACTCTCTCTGCCAAAGAGCGCTACGAATTGCTTCTCAAAGAAAACCCTCACTTAGAGCAGTTAGTGCCTGCCTACCACATCGCCTCTTACTTAGGTATTACGCCCATCTCGCTAAGCCGCCTTCGGTCGCCCAAAAGAAGAAAATAGATTTCTTATCATTTGATAAGAAATCTCAAGGCCTCGCTTTTAACCTTTGTCTCATTAAGAATTAAATGAAAAAAGTATGGCACTGAACAAAATTGGTGTGTGGATACTCACACTATTCCTCGTAGTATTTTTTATCTACGTCAGCTACCGCAAATTCTCGGGGCACGAAGTGACGGTAGGGCACTTTCGTGAATGGGGTTACGGCAACTGGCTCGTTACGGCCGTGGCTTTTCTGGAATTGGCTGGAGCCATTTTGCTTTTATTTCCCGTGACAGCCACCAGTGGCGCATTGTTGCTCTCACTTGTCATGGCCGGAGCGACCTATACTTTAGTAAGCCATGACGTATGGCGAACATCATTCATTACTATTACCACCCTGGTGCTTCTGTTAGGGTTAGGCTATTTGCGATGGAATCAGAGTTGGATTCTTACCGTGCTTAAGATGGGCAGTTGACCAATGTGCTTGCTGGTATTCTAACCAACGACCATAATAAATTTGTAAGTAAGAGATGCGTATGATCATTTCAATCTGAAAGGTTGCCAAACTCTTTCTGAGTTCTTTCGATAACTAAATTAAGTGTCAGGCATTCTCTTTGTCCTTTTTAGGCTTTCTTCGTAAATTAGTATCATATAAGTATGAACAAGGTACTATCTGGAATATTTGCCCTTTGCCTGCTTATAAGTTGTGAGTACAGGGACACGGGCATAAAATGCTATCACGGCAAGGTGATTCTGAGCAGTTGCTGTAGTGGCTCTACTTTTATTAACCTTGATACGACCCTGCCACTTGGAAAGAAAACCGCTATAAATGGCCAGGACTATGATAACATGATTCAACTACCAGGCGACTATCTGGCCAATGAAGACATCTACATGAATCTCAGAACATTTGATCCGAATAAGGACTACGCTTTATTTCCTCCTCATTGCTATTGCCTTATTGCAATTGGGTCTGATGTGCCCTTGTTTGTGGCTACAGCCTTTTCCTATTCATCTTGTCCGCCCGGAGCTAGTCGCTTGGATTGAGTAACTATGGCCTTTCATAAAACGAAATAAATACTCATTTTATTTCGAAAGCAATACTCCTGCCGTCATCGCTAAATACGCTGTAACACTTATTTCGATTAAAGTAGAAGATAGGGTAATTTGCCCCTTCAACGAGCTGATAGAATGAAACGAAAACTAAACAAGCGTAAGGTAGCCGCTGCTGTCAAACAAAGAGATACCAAACAATTAGAGCTGCTCATGAATAACTGGCAGTCGCCGGAGATTGCCGACTTTATTTACCACTTACCCCCTGCCGACAAAGCATTTGTGTTTACCATACTGCCTTATGTGATGGTGACCAAGACATTTAAAGTCCTTGATATTTCCTCACAAAAAGAGATCATCAAAAACTTACCGCACGAGCAGGCGGCAAGAATATTGAATGAAATACAACCCGATGACCGGACTCAATTTCTGTCTGAGCTGCCAGGCATTCTGGTGAAAGACCTGCTACAGCTTCTGTCGGAAGACGAACGAATTATCACGCTCAAACAACTTGGGTATCCCGAGCATAGCGTTGGCCGGCTTATGACGCCGGAGTACCTGGCTGTGCATCCCGATTGGACTGTGCAGCAGGTTCTTGATCATATCAGGGCAAATGGTAAGGACAAAGAAACGATCAACGTGATTTATGTTATCGATAATGAAGGGCATCTTTTGGACGACGTACGGATACGCGAGTTCCTTCTTGTAGCCACAGATAAAAAGGTAGAGGACTTAATGGATAATAAGTTTAATTCTCTTAAAGTAACTGATGACGAAGAAACCGCTATTGAGGAGTTTCGCAAGAATAACCGGGTGGCATTGCCTGTTATCGATGAAGAAGGTATTCTGATTGGTATTGTTACTATCGATGACGTGTTGCGTTTGGCCGTTGACGAAGAAACGGAAAACATTCAAAAGATTGGCGGGGTTGAAGCACTGGAAGAGCCCTACATGAAAATTCCTTTTTTGAAGTTGATGAAGAAACGATCGGGATGGCTCGTGGTTCTTTTTTTAGGTGAAATGCTCACAGCTACGGCCATGGGTTTTTTTGAAGGCGAGATTGCCAAGGCTGTAGTGCTCGCATTGTTTGTACCGCTTATCATTTCAAGCGGAGGTAACTCCGGCTCACAGGCTTCTTCGTTGATTATTCGTGCAATGGCATTGGGCGAAGTTACGTTCCGCGACTGGTGGAATGTAATGCGAAGAGAATTTTTGTCAGGTCTTTTCCTTGGCTCTGTACTTGGGGTAATTGGTTTTACGCGCGTTACCATCTGGACTTTGTTCTCAAACATCTATGGTGAACATTGGTTGCTGGTAGCCTTGGTGGTTGGGTTCTCTTTGGTGGGTGTTGTGCTGTGGGGAACTTTGTCGGGCTCGATGCTTCCTTTGATACTCAAGAAATTTGGTGCCGACCCTGCCGTGTCATCTGCTCCTTTTGTAGCTACTCTCGTAGATGTGACCGGACTTGTGATCTACTTCTCTATCGCGTTTGTGATTATGCACGGAACGTTGCTGTGATTTTGTAATTATTTTGCCATTTTTGGAGACCATTACCCAACCAAACTTAATTCAAGCCAAATGAAAAAAGGTCTTCACTTCACCAGCCTCCCTTACAAACAATTCGTGATGTTCTTACTTGCTGCGAGTGCATTCTTTAGCGCCCACGGTCAGAACGTAGCAATGCATTCGGGCAAAACACTTGAGCGCAAAGATTTTAAAGAAAACTCGCTGCGATACAACGATTTTGTAAACAACCGTGGGTCTGAGTGCATCCTCTGTCATCTTTACCCCCGACAAAGAAGCAATGATTGGTTTTTCGGCAGAGCGGAAGGACATCTACAACTTCATCGTATTTGAAAATTATATAAACCTGAAAGCGGTCAGGCAAGTAAACGCCGAAGTGCCTTCAAAGTCAGAGGTAACACTAAATGCCTTTGTTCGAATCAGGGATAAAAATTTTCTAGTCTATTCGCAATACACCAAGAGCAGTAAACAAACGACGGTTTATGTGAATGAAATGAGCAGCAGCAATGTATTATTGGGAACACCTATAAAAGTGCTTACAGTAGACAAAGAAAAAAACAAAATATACGGTGACGTTCGTGTGAACGCATCAAAGAATAAAAAATCGATATTGATTTATCAGGCTACTGAAGGAAATGGTAAGGATCCAAGAAAGATGACTTGTTCGGTGGTAGATGAAAATTTTTCAGTGGTTTGGCAAAATGATTTTGACTTCAAGATGCCTGAAAAGGAAGCTGATCTTAAATCGGTGGATATAGATGACGATGGAAATCTATATGCTTTGCTTTACAAAGGCAAGGAGAAATATCAGAAAGCTTCTGTATTCAGCTATAACTGGAAAATTAAAAATTTCGCAGAAACAGTTGTCGGCAACCCTGCTGAAAAAGCCAAGACTTATGGATGTTTACTTGAAGTAGTTGACGGCATAAGTCCGGTGGTGGCAGGGGTATCTTTGGCAGATGATGATTTGAGTTATTTCGTGGTATCATTTGATGCAGTAAAAAACACAAGCCGTGAATTGCAGTCTGCAAAATTTGCAGAAAAAGACAAGGCGCTACTGGTAACCAAAAAGTATCCAGAAGAAGGGCTGGCAGTACAACATATTTTAAAAACCGCCAATAACAACTTTGTTGTATCTTTTGAAGTGAACCATGTAATTACACTTTACAAACAGACCTCATCTAGCTCGGACTTTTATTCGGGAAGTGTTTTTGTAGTTTCGGTTGGCGCAAATGGCGTCGCGTGGTCTAACGTAGTCTATAAAAGGCAGACTGTTCCCGTTAATCCTTTTACCACAAGCCACTCTTTGATCATCAGTGGTGACAACGTTTTGATATTTTACAATGATAAGGAGTCTAATTTAGCTGAGAGAGCCGATGAATCGGACGGCAAAGTTTACAGGGGATCGAGCTCGGCTTTGGTCTTGCGAAAAATAAACTCCAAGGGTGAAATGACAAGTCAAAAAATTGAGACTGGACAACCGGATAATTTTGGGATAAATCCAAGATACTTTGTTAAAATCTCAGATACGCTTTACCATACTCAATTGTTTGCCACAACATTTAGCAAATTTGCATGTGCCTATGCAACGATAGAATTAAATTAAGTATGCAAGTTTGAAGGGTTCGTTCTTATTAACAGAGCTCCGTCTGGGCTCTGTTTTTTTTTGCCAGCTTGCAGAATGGTTTTGCAGGCTTCCCCAACCTTCGAGGGAACTTTCAGAAACTTCACAGACGCATTCGAGATCATTGGAACCTAGTTGATCTGATGACATAACTAAATCGTTACTATGAAAGACTGTTTCCTATGACTTATTTTCTATCGACACCACTCCATCAACAAGTGGTTCACTATAACCCTGAAAACTAACCACAACCTCCGTTCCTTCACCTAATTTACTTGTCACCGTTATAGAGCCATTCAACTTCTCAACGATCGCCTTTACGATAGATAAACCAAGTCCTGTGGAGCTCTCTCCATCGGTGGGTTGTGCACTGAGTTTTTGAAATTTTTTAAACATATTCTTTTGATCCGTCTCGGAAATACCGGGGCCTTCATCACGCACCAAAAAATTCAAATTCTGTCCAGAAGACCACGCACGTAAATAAATGGGCTTTCCCTTGTCTGAAAATTTACTTGCATTACTCACCAGGTTGTCGAGAATACGAGTAACCATCTGTTGGTCAATAAAGGTTTGATCACTTTCCAATTTAATGTCTGTTTTCAACTGCTGCTGCTTTACACGCAGTTGTCCGTTCATAGCTGCCTGAAAGTTATGAATGAACCTAGGCAGATCTGTTGATTCAAAAACCGGTGGTTTAGTTTCAGTGTAAACATTGCGAGCCTCTAATAATTTATTGATTAAATAATTACCTTGGGCAATAGAGGCTTTGATATGATCAATGTACTGTTCTCTATCAGTCTCGCTTTGGTCTTCGGTGATCTGCATCAGGTCAACTAATCCTTTTATCTTATTAAAGGGAGCTTTCAGATCGTGTGAGATAATATTCAGAATGCTCATCTTCTCTCTGTTTTCTTCCTCCAGGCTTTCTGATTTATGCTTTAGTTCTGTATTAATCTTACCCTGCTTGTTCTTATTTCGATATAAGACAATTGCCAGGATTAAAATCAGGGAAGCAATGATTCCCAGAAAAAGAGACTGGTTTCGCTGCCGGATATCTTTTTCGTGTTGTTCGGCCCTGAGTGCCGCTTCCTTTTTATTGAATTCGTAGTTTAGTTTTAGTTGCATCATTTTTTTGACGCTACCCTCATTAAGAAGACTGTCTCTATTGAGGATGTAATTCTTATGATTGAAGTAGGCTCCCATCCAATTATTCCGGGCGCTGTCGAGTTCCTCTACTCCATGGTAGTAGTCCGCCAGAAGGGCTTTACTGTCGAGCGCTTTAGATAAAGTAAAGGCACTGTCATAATAGATTTTTGAAAGCCAATACTTACCAACAATACGATAGCAATCACCGACAAAGCAATAACTACGGGCAAGGTCTCGGCGGTTAGAAGATTTTTTGAACAGTTGTGCCGAAGACATGTAATGTGTCAATGCTTTGGAATATTCGCTACTCGCTTTATAAACCTCAGCCATGCCTTCATAGGCTTTGGCAGCAATATTCAGGTCATGTGCATCTCTGCCTATCGAAAGCGCTGCCTTGTGGTTCTTCAGTGATTTGGAATACTGACCCATCAACCGGTAAACCCTTCCCACCATAATGTGATTGTATCCCAGGTTGAGGATATCACCCTCTGAGCGGTTGATTGTCTCGCTTTGTCTAAAATATTTAAGAGCCTCAGAATAATTTCCCAACTGAATGTAATAATCTGCTATATCTGAGGCGGCGAGTGCGCTATTTTTTTCATCACCCAGTTCCTCAAATATAGAAAGTGACAAGTAGCCATTTCTGGATGCCTCCACATAATTTCCCTGTTTCGCATATACCCATGCAAGAAGATTGTAGAGCAGTGCTGCGTTTCCACGGTCACCAGTTTTTTTGTACTTGTCCAGGGCGTCATTCAGATGCTTCAATGCTTCAGGGTAGTATCCTCCATCGGCATAGTCCTGGCCGATGTATCTAACAGAGATCGCAATTTTTTTTGCATCATTAAGTTGTTCGAAAATTTGCTTTGCCTCGTGATGGTATTTCAGTGCTTCGTTAAAATTACCAAGACGCCAATAAATTCTTCCCACCACATTTTTTACATCGGCTATTCCAGCTTTGGATTCTATTTTGGTAGCCAGGGCCATGGCATCTTTTTCAAAGCTTAGTGCAGCCTGCTTATCAAAGTCATTGTAGACAGTCATCACCTGCACGTACAAACTCAGTTTGGCAAGGCCGTCATCTGCAGTTCTTAATCGCTCAAGCAGGGAATCAACCCGGGCTTGCGCCTGCTTCTGAGAAAACAGGCTAAGATTGCAAAGCAGGCAAACGAGAAGAGAGGCTATCTTCATAGTTAGAGTCAAGGCACCATAAGTTAGGATGGAAAGTCTGGTTTGTATAACACTTTACGAAGAGATTTCTTGGGAAGGATAGTCCCACTCCGCCCGACGTTAGGGGAAACTTATAAAATCGTTTTGAAACATTTCTGAGCGTCCGGGAAAACTTTCTCAACCATCGAAAATTTTCTGGAACATCGGGAAACTTTTAAATGTCCAAAATCAATTCAAAAAGGCAGTTTTGAGCATTGTTGAAGAGAAATCTTACGGAATTTGATGGAATCGGCAAGGGATGGTAACGGAAAGCCCACAGCAGCGATGGGATGGTGTGATGGGCGCGAGGATTTGCAGCATCCCGAATCCTCGGGAAGTCCGGTGTGCGCGTCTCACCAGCGCCATGCCGCCAAACTTTTCATTAACCCAAATCCGGTCTCATCCTTACAAACACAGGCTCGCGGAAGATTTTGTCGGGGGTGAGTGAGGCGTAGGTGACTTCGGCAATCAGTTTGGGTTCTACCCACTTGCTGGTTTTATCGTCCAGTGTTTTTTGTGGGATGGGCTTTTTTATTTCTTCCAGTTTTTTGATGTCTTCAAATATTTCTTTGAGTGTGGCATCGTCAAAGCCTGTGCCCACCTTGCCGCGGTAAGTGAGGTTGTCGCCATCGCGCTCGGCTATATGCAGTCCGCCAAAGGCGCTGGCGCGATTGCCCTTGCCGGGATTATAGCCGATGATCACGACCTCGCTCGTGTTGCGGATTTTTATTTTCACCCAGGCATCGGTGCGCTTGCCGGGCAGGTACTTGCTGTCTTTGCGCTTGGCCATGATGCCTTCGAGGGCATGTGAACGGGCTGCATCGAGCAAGAGTTGGCCATCGTCTTCTATGTCGCTGATACGATAGGCTTTGTTAGTGTGCACTGCATCTTTCAACCACTCTCTGCGTTTTGTCAGCGGCTCATTTACCAAACTTCTTCCATCAAGATAAAGGCAATCGAAAATGTAACAGTACGACGGATTGGTTTTGCTGAGCTTCTGAATATTAGAATCGCCCGAAGTCTGTAAGCGGTTAATCACTCTTTTGAACTCGGGCTTGCCGGTTTTGTCGAGGCAAACAATCTCGGCATCAAACACACCGCAGTTGGCACGAAATGATTTTGCATCGAGCAACTCGGGAAACTGTTTGGTGATATTGTTTTTGTTGCGACTGGTGATGCGCACCTGTCCGTCTTCAAGATATACCAGCGCACGGATGCCATCCCACTTCACTTCATAGAGATAGTCATCATTGAGCGGAGGCTTGTCGGCGCTGGCAGAAAGCATCGGCTCGATGTCGCTGTGGAGATAGTTGAATTGTGGTTCATCCACCCGCTCGAGCAAAAACTCTTTGTTCTTGATCTTATAAATCCGGTATTCGCCGGAAATTTCTTTGCTGCTAAGGCGAAAATAAAATCCGTCTTTCTTGTCTTTGGTGATCTGGTATTTTCCCAGCGCGTATATCCACATGTCGCCACCACCATATTGACCTTTGGGGATTTTACCATCGAAGGTGAGATACTTCATCGGGTGATCTTCGGTTTGGACTGCCAGCCGCTTCACACCCGGATGCGGAGGCAGGCCGCGTGGTACAGCCCACGATTTCAATACGCCATCTTGTTCCAGCCTTAGATCATAATGCAAATTGGTGGCATGATGGCGATGCACCACAAAATTATTTCCTCCGCTGATATCGATCTGAGGTTTGGGTTCAGAAGTCTTTTTGAAGTCGCGCTTCTTCTCGTACGATTCCAGTTGCTCAGGCGTCTTTCTTTTCTTTGAAACCGGCAATTCTTTCGCTACAACTTTCTTCCGTTGTGTATGAATCTCTACCGAATAAGCGTCCATTCCTTCCCATGCGTCGCCATCGCGTAATACTTTTTCTACCGCATTATTAATATTATGTTCCTTCGGGTCTTTCAATTCCGAAAGTTCGTCCCACGACAGCGGCATAGAGACCGGGGCACCGTTTCTTCCTCGCAAACTGTATGGCGATACAATGCTTTGCCCGGAACGAATGCGATAAATATCGATCAACACCCGTCCTTTGCGTGCCTCCTTTTTGATGTGAAGTGTAGTAGTAGATGTATTCTTATCAACGAAAGGCTGAGCAATCATTTGTGCTGCCTCAAACACGGCATGAAAATCTGCCTTCGGCTCGAGCGGGCAGCAGATATGAACACCCTTCCCTCCGGTTGTTTTTACAAAAGCAGTGTAGCCAAAACTTTCTACGTGTGTTTTCAAATCAAAAGCAAGCTCTGTTATTTTTGAAAACGTGTAGCCTTCGGGGGGATCGAGATCGAAGACCATATAATCGGGAAACTCATAATTGGGTTTGCGGCTATGAAGCTGATGAAGTTCGAGTGCGGCGAGATTGGCAAGCCATACCAATGATGCAGGCTCTGTCGCGATGATATAATCTTTCTTTTCTTTACCTAAAACTTCAAACTCAATCCAATCGGGTGCCCACTCGGGGCGATTCTTCTGGTAAAACATTTCGCCACCTACGCCATCGGGGAAACGAATCAGCGTAAGTGCGCGGCCTTTTACATGCGTTAATAATGTGGGGGCAATCTTTAGATAGTATTCTATTATTTCGGCTTTGACTACGCCATCTTCCGGGAACAGAACTTTCTCCAGATTGGAAAGTTCAATCTTCCGTTTGCCGATGGTTGTCCACGTTGATTTTTTTGCCACTATGGAAAACGCTTATAGATATCCTTCCGATGATCAAGAATTAAAAATTCAACAGTATCCTTTGTTATCACTATACCAACACGATACTGACCTAACCGAATCCTGTAAAAATCTTTATGGCCTCTTAATTTTTTGAGTTGCGGAATTCCGCGAAGGTCAGAAACTTGTTGTGTAAGCTTAATTATATCAAAGACCGATTGCTTTAACTCTTGGTCTTTAATTCGCGAAATATCTTTGTCAAACGTTTTACTGATCTTGACGATCATAGCTGGGATTTCAGCTTATTTAAGAATTCTTCAGTATTAACAAAGCCATTTTTGCGAGCACGCAACATCCGCTTGACCATTTTAGTATCGGAATCAAGTTCGCTTATAGGAGACTTGCGAATAGTAATGCCACTTTCCTTTTTGGCAATATTTTTAAGGATACTCAGGGCGCTTTTCCCTAAGTCCTTCTTTTCGTCAATCTCTATTAAATATTTCATGTACTAAGTTTTACAATATAAAAGTACCATATTTTAGGAACAACCAAGTTAAGAGCACTAAGCATAAGCAACGAAAAAGATAACAAGGTTCCCGCTTTCAAAAACGAATGAAATCCTTCCGCTAAGTATTCACCCATCCAAACAAATTTATTTTGTTTCTTGCTTTTCTATCATTTAACCAAAATCTATGTGGGCAATTTTTGAATTCTTAGTATTACCAGCTATCGTATTAATCTCGATCACGGAGTTTTTCTACCCACTAATTGTCGGGAAGCCGCTTTTTAATTCTTTCCGCAAAAAGAAGAAAGAGCAGTCTGTCAGCTACGAGGGCGAGCTATCTAAGGCAGAGAGAAAAATTGCTGAAGAAGAAAGTACGCACGACAATATAAATGCTGACTCCAAATCTAGTGGGCAACTCAACGAAGAGGCGGAACATTCTTTAACAAGTAAACAATCTAAATTTTCACCCTATATGCGTAACCCATTGCAAGGCGTAACTATTCCTTCACTTAATTCGAGGAAAATTCTTATGATCGGTTTAGGGTTTCTCTTGCTCATTTTCATTTTGTTCTCGGGAAAACTAATTGAGAATGTAGACAACTCCGAGATCGTTATCATTCAAAGTGCATTCTCTGGTAAAATCTCAATTTACTCTACTCCCGGGCCGGTCTTACAAAATTTTGGGACAGCCACACATTATAAAAAGTCTAACCAGTTTTGGTTTAGTATTAAAAAAGATGAAGGGAAAAATAACGTTAATGAAGATCAGTCCATCAAAATTAGATTTAATGATGGGGGTCACGCTCAGATTTCCGGTTCGGTCCGTTGGTACATGCCGGTGAATGAAAAAGCTACATTAAAACTTCACACCGACTTTGGTTCGCAAGATGCCATAGAGCAGCAATTGATCCGTCAGGTAGTAACCAAAGCAGCAGTCTTTATGACGGGGCCATTGATGTCATCAAAAGAATCGTCGGCTGAAAAAAGAAACGATTTGCTTTCCTATATCGAAGATCAATCGATTAACGGAGTCTATCGTACCAAACAAGAAGACATTAAAGTTCACGATGATTTAATGAACACCGACAAAACGATAACTGTTGTTAAAATTGTTCAGGATGAAAAAGGCTTGCCGATGCGACAGGAAGTATCAAGTGTAAAAATTTATGGTGTTGATTTGCAAGGTTTGGCTTTGAATTCAATTGATTATGACTCTGATGTAGAGAATCAAATCAAAGTGCAGCAACAAGCTTATATGCAAGTGCAAACGGCTATCGCCAATTCTAAAAAAGCAGAGCAAGATGCTATTACTACCGAATTGCAAGGAAAAGCCGCGGCCGCAAAAGCGAAATGGGAACAGGAAGTAATCAAGGCTCAGGCCATAACTCAGGCGCAGCAAGAGAAAGAGGTAGCAGCTCTTGAAGCACAGACGGCGTTGCTATCTTCCCAAAAAGTCAAAACAGATGCTGATGCAAAAGCATACGCAAACACCCGATTGGTTACTGCTGGCTTGACTCCTCAGGAGCGCGCTCAATTTGATAAAGACACAAAAATTGGTGTAGCCGAAGCTCTCTCTAAAATTGTTTTACCTACTACTTACATGAATGGCGGTGGAGGAAACAAAGATGCTTCATTACTGGAAAGTATTCTGGGAGTAAAATTGCTTAACCCCGATAAGAAGCCTTAGGCGTAAGTAAGAAGGGCAACTATTCTTAGGGATAGTTGCCTTTTTGCCACTCAAGGACATTTTATTTAACAAAAATCGAATTGCCTGCGGCATCTAAAGTCCCGTCAGTCAGGCTAATCGAAGTCCCGTTTTTCCAGTATTTAGCTACACCAATGTAGGCAGAGTTTATTTCACGGCCGGCCACGTACACATCGCTACCTGAAACAAAAATTGAATTTGCCATTGCAGTGTGTGTTCCATCAGAAAGCACAACCTCGACACCATTTTTCCAATATTTAGCTACCCGGTTTCCTGCAGCATTTGTTTCATATCCGGCTACGTAAACTTCCGATCCTGAAACAAAAACTGATGTTGCACCCGCCACCGTTGCACCCGAAGTGAGACTTGTCTTAACACCATCTTTCCAATAGGTGGCAATGGAACTCATAAGATCTGCTGTAAGTTCTATTCCGGCGGCATGAACTTCAGCACCTGCAATAAAAATTGATTTCGCATCAGAGTTAGTTCCATCAACACCAAGATTCACCAGGCCTCCGTTTTTCCAATATGCAGCAATGATATAATCATTTATTGTTTCGATGTTCCCGGATACATAAACATCATTACCTGAAACAAATATTGATTCTGCACTAGACGAAAGAGTACCATCGGTCATACTTGTTGCCGTTCCATTTTTCCAATACTTCGCTACGGGAGCTCCATAGAGTCCATCATTCTCTGTGCCGGCTACATACACACCTGTGGCATCAACATAAATTGCTTGCGCCGTTGAGGTATGAGTTCCGGTAGTTAAGCTAACCTCAACACCATTTTGCCAATACTTAGCATTTGAACTCAAACTGGAAGTTTGTTCATTTCCTGCTGTATATATATCTGAACCATAAACGAAGACCGATTGAGCTGCAGATCCTAATGCTGTTGAGGATTCCGAAGAACTGACTTCCTTACTATTGGACCAATATTTTGCGTTATTGTACGAAGAGACACCAAAACCACCAGCGCCACTGCTGGACTTTAGTTCATAACCACCAACAAATACTCCTGAAAGAGGTGGTGTCACACTATCCTTTTTGCATGACAGCAATAAAAATAATAACAGGCATGTGGCAAATTGGGTCTTAGATTTCATAAGCGAGTGTTTAAAAATAAACACAGTTATTATTCAGTTACTTCCACTGGTTTCCTATTACTTAAAAATATCATTCCCACGACAAAACAAACTCCTGCCACGATGATCGGGTACCAAAGCCCGGCAATTGGATCGCCCGAGGGGTTGGAATCCGTTTTACTATACTCATAAAGACTAGTTGCGATCAATGGAGTGAGCCCGCCAAAAATTCCATTGCCGATATGATATGGCAGCGACATCGATGTATATCTTATTTTGGTTGGGAATAACTCCACCAAAAAGGCTGCAATAGGCCCGTACACCATCGTTACAAAAATTACTTGTATTGCAATCAAGCCTACCATCCACCAATAGTTTGAGCCCGCCAGTGTTGTTTCCTTTTTTGTTTCTTCGGAGGAAGAATGGTCTTTAGCTGAAATCTTTTTCTTTATTTCTGCCTGAACAGTTGCATCTGAAAAGAGTTTTTTCATCGAAGTGGTCACAACCGTATCACCTGAGTTGGTGAAAGAGGTTAGATGTTCTATGCTCCGCGAGCTTTCTATCTCAGTCTTCTTTGTGATGTCAGTCAGCGCATACATTTTTTGGTAGATCGGGCGATACAACACAACGCCAAGAATCAATCCTGCCATCATTATGTATTTTCTTCCAACGCGGTCGCTCCACCAGCCAAAGAAAATAAACAATGGTGTGCCTACAGCCAATGCAGTAGCGATAATATAGTTTGACTGAACAAATTCAATATTGCATGTCTTCTGTATAAATGACAACGCATAAAATTGTCCCGTATACCAAACTACTCCCTGGCCAGCCGCAGCACCGAACAATGCAAGCAACACCAGCTTTAGATTTTCTTTCTTTCCGAAACTTTCCTTAATAGGATTTTTGGAAAGCTTTCCCTCGGCCTTGATTTTTGCAAACAAAGGAGACTCTTCCATACGTAGCCGGATATAAACCGAAATAGCTACCAATATTGCGGAAGCTAAAAAAGGAATACGCCAGCCCCACGCATTGAAAGCATCCGCTTCCATAGATTGACGCACGGACAATATCACCCCGAGTGAAACAAACAACCCGAGTGTGGCGGTAGTTTGAATAAAACTCGTATAAAAACCGCGCTGATCATTTGGGGCATGTTCAGCTACATACGTGGCCGCCCCTCCATATTCACCACCCAATGCCAATCCCTGAACAAATCGCAGCAGCAAAACTATCAGCGGGGCAAACAAACCAATAGTGCTGTAACCCGGCACCAGCCCAATAAGAAATGTAGAGCCACCCATGAGAATTAGTGTAACCAAAAACGTATGCTTACGCCCTACCTTGTCGCCCAGCCTCCCAAAAACCAAGGCGCCAAATGGCCTGACTACAAAGCCCGCTGCAAAAAACGCAAGCGTAGACAGGAAAGCTGCCATTGGGTTTCCTTTTGGAAAAAATTGTTGTGATAAAACCGTAGACAAGCTTCCAAAAATGTAAAAATCATACCATTCGATAAGGGTGCCTACCGATGATGCTGCAATTACTGCACGTAGGGATTTGCCGGGATGAGCTAAAACAGACATACAAAAAACATCATTGATGAGCTACTAAGTACGATCAACGGCCGCTCAATTCAAAATGAAAATGAGTGCTATTGGCGTAAATTTATAATGTATGGCTCTCTATGAGGCTGTACTTTTTTGCCAGCAACTCAATTATTTTATAATTCAATTCTCTCTATGTTTGGTATGTGAAAGCCCCCTTTTGGATAACGGCAATTTCTCTCTTTGCATTGAGCGTTTCTGGCATTGCACAGCAAGCTCAACAGGGCACTCTTGATCTATCTCATTACAATTTTGAAGTTGATGGTGCCTATGGTTTTTCAGGAACATGGGAATTTTATTGGAATCAATTACTTGAGCCAGCCGATTTCAACAAGAGCCGAAATCCGCAATGGATGAGTGTGCCCGGCTCGTGGAACAGGCAAGGCAATTATCCGGCGATTGGATTTGCTACCTACAGGCTCAAGCTAATTTTGCCTGAAAAAAGAAAAAGCCTGGTGCTTTATTTCCCTTCAATTAATTCGGCTGCCAAAATATGGGTAAACGGTATTTTAATTACAGAAACCGGAGTAGTAAGTACAGACCAAAAAACTTATTCCCCCAAGCTCACCAGTACAACTATATCCCTTCCCGATAATGTTGTTGAAGCAGAGCTGGTCATCCAGGTGGTGAACTTTACTTACTTCAGTGGTGGGTTGGCAGGAACTCCCCGGCTCGACACCGTGGCTGGTATTGTTTCTTCACTGAACCGAATGAATGGCGTTGAGAATTTTTTTGCCGGCAGTCTCATCGCCATGTTTATTTATCAGCTTATCCTCTATTTCGTGTATTATCGTGGCAAGCCTTACCTCTGGCTGGCATTAATATGTCTTGGTGTGGCACTACGCGCTATGATCGTACACGGTGGTTCTTTCCTGCTTCCAAATTTGTTTCCAACGGTTACAATGGAGTACTGGAAAAAAATAGAATTCATAGGTGTGTATGCCAGTGTGGCGCTCTTCCCATTGTATGTCTACCATCTCTTCATCGATCATTCACCAAAAAAACCTATTGTATTTTTTGTAACCGTAGCCTCATTTCTTTGTCTCGCCGTAATCACCACGCCACAGCATATCTACGGTAAATTACTGGATGTATGCCATGTGTGCTTACTGCTCTCCTTTGTTTACGCTGTGTACTCCATAAGCAGAGCGTGGAGAGCCGGAAACAAAGATGCAAGAGTGATTTTAGTTGGCGTACTCACCTCGTTTCCATTCATTTTAGCCGAAATCTTAAAAAACTCATTGCTCTACCCACTCAACATCAAGTCCGCTTATATGGTAGAACTGGGTGTGCTTGTGTTTTTACTTTTTCAAGTTTACCTGCTTGCCAATCATTACGCCAAGTCCTATAAGAATCTTGAAAAAACAGTGGAAGAGCGCACAGGAGAGTTGACCACAGCCAATACCGTGAAGAATAGACTGCTCTCAGTGATGTCTCACGATATAAAGAGTCCACTTAATTCGTTGCGGGGCATTTTACAGGTTTATAATAAAGGGTTAATTACCAAAGAAGAGTTTAACCGATTCGCGCAGCAGCTGGAAGGTGATCTTGGCAAAACAAGTATGCTTGTGGAAAACATTCTTTTTTGGACAGCCAGTCAGCTAAAGGGAATTCGGTTGCAAAAAGAAAAGTTTGATTTGAAGCAACTTACCGAAGAGAACATGCGGTTGTTTGAGACCATTGCTGCAAACAAAAAAATCGAAGTCAAAAGTACCAGCGCCGAAATCGTGACAGTTGAGTTTGATCGCAACATCCTGAATATGGTGTTACGCAATTTGATTTCGAATGCGATAAAATTTTCCTACGAAGGCGGGCGAATAGATATTGTTATTACCCAAACGGAGGATTCAATTCTGTTACAAGTGAAAGATCAGGGTATCGGTATGGATGATATCACAATTCAATCTCTCCTCGATCATCGATTTACAGTAAGTACTTCGGGAACAATTCAGGAAAAAGGTACGGGACTGGGGCTGTCATTATGCCGCGATTACCTACAAAAAGCAGGCGGGCTACTAACTATTGAAAGCGCAAAAGGAAAGGGAAGTTCTTTTAATGTAGTTATACCAGTTTGATCATCTCCCGAACAAACGCTGCAACAGTCCTTTCTTAGATAGTTTTTCGTGAAGCGAATCCAAAGCCGTACGCAGGCGCACCGGTGACGCAGAGTCTTTCAAAATATATTGTTCGGCACCCAAATCCATTACCTCTTTCTTAACACTGTCGTCATTGAGCGTGGTGTGATAGATAACCGGAATATATCCATAACTCTTCTTAAGTTCTTTAAGGTAAAATAATCCCGTTTTATCAGACTTGCTGTCGAAAAAATGATCAAGCACAATCGCAAAGGGTTTTTGATTGAGGTTAACTAATAAATCATCGGGGTTGGAGAATGTTCGAACCGTATAATTGCCAAGCGTCTCTTCAAAATGTACTTGTAGCATTTTTTGCTGAACCGGACTGTCTTCCACTATAAACACTAAATTTTTCATTCGGGCAATTTAGTCAATTCAAAAATAAAAAATCCCCCGTTGAAAACAGGGGATTCAAATTTCAGAGAAATCTCACTATCACTAATGACTAACTATTAGTTGCCCAAGCTTTACCGTTTCCAGCTTCGCTCAACGGAATACATCCTTTATAAGCACCAGGCACAGCTTCATATTGCAGCACTTTGGTAGCGCCAGGCTCAGATACAAAATAGCCAAGTATGGTCAATTCCTTCAGTTTCAAAATAAACGGACGTGGTGCCTTGGGGTCACTCTTTGCAGCTGCCACAGCATCATCGTGGACCTTTTTCAAATAACCTAACTGCTCTTCAGGGCTTCCTTCTATAAACCGGTTGCCAAAAGCTTTGATTGCGTTTTGATCAAATTCGTGGAGACCATCTAAAAAAAACTTTTGGTCTTCTTCCTTGTAGCAGTCTTTCACCAGTCGGTCAATAAAGCTGGGTACACCGACATCTTTAGCTCCAGGCGTATCAGTCTTAGGCAAAATAATTTCTGCTGCTTCACTCACAAGGCTAGCCTGATCTTCGGTGAAGAAACTTGGTTTGTAATTGAGCTCGGGTGTAGACTTACAGCTTTGCAAAAACGCAGCTACCGTTGATGCTGAAACGGCTACACCCATCAGCAATGCTGTCTTCCTCAATGCATCCCTTCTATTAATCATTTGATCCATAGTTATTACAGGTTTCCTTTTTTTAGTTCGTTAACTGCATAATCCACTGCTCGTGCCGTGAAGGCCATGTAAGTCAATGACGGGTTTACACAAGAAGCCGATGTCATAAATCCGCCGTCGGTGACAAACACATTCTTGCAGGCATGTACCTGATTGTATTTATTCAATACAGAGGTCTTCGGATCTTTACCCATGCGCGCGGTGCCCATTTCATGAATCCCCAAGCCTGGTCCGCCAATGTGATCATAGGTATGAATATTCTTTACACCTGCTGCTTCCAGCATTTCAGCTGCATCGGCCATCATGTCTTTGCGCATCTTCATTTCGTTTTCTTTAAACTCTGCGTCAAAGTTGATTACCGGCAAACCGTGTTTATCTTTTTTGTCGTGATTGATTGTCATTCGGTTGCTATGCACGGGCAAGAACTCGCCGAAGCCCGTCATCCCGATAGTCCATTTGCCCGGTTCGGAAACGAATTTTTTCAAGTCGGCACCAATTGCCAGTTCGGCCACGGCTCTTTGCCATCCCTGTCTGCCTCCACCACCCTGATAGCCAAAGCCACGTACGTAATCACGCTTGTCTTTACCAATGTTGCGATAGCGGGGAATATAAAAACCATTTGCGCGTCGGCCCGAATAGTACTTGTCTTCAAAACCCTCAATGCTCCCTCCTGCTCCAACACCCAAGTGGTGATCCATAATATTACAGCCAAGTTCTCCACTATCATTTCCAAAGCCATTGGGGAAACGTTTGGAAATAGAATTAAGCATGATGTAAGTTGATCCGAATGTGGAAGCGCAAAGGAAAATTACCTTAGCATAAAATTCCATTTGCTCACCGGTCTCTGCATCAATCACTTTCACCCCCGTTGCCTTTCCTTTTTGCTCATCGTAGATCATTTCATAGACTACCGAGTTGGGCCGTAGCGTCATGTTTTTAGATTTCTCTGCTGCAGGAAGTGTGCATGAATTGCTACTAAAGTACCCACCGAAAGGGCAGCCGCGGATACACATATCTCTGAATTGACATTGGCCACGCCACGGAGTGTGAGGAAGTGGGGCAGTAGCATGCGCAGTCCGGCCAATTGTCAATAAGCGATCAAATTTTTCTTTCACAGATTTTTTCAACTCCAACTCTGCACAATTCAAATCCATGGGAGGAAGGAATTTTCCATCGGGCAGGTAAGGATAGTTCTCAGCTTGTCCACTCACACCAATATAGGATTCTACATAGTCGTACCATGGCTCAATCTCTTTATAGCGAACCGGCCAATCTACCGCCACACCATCTTTTAGATTTGCTTCAAAGTCTAGGTCACTCCATCGATAGCTTTGTCTTCCCCACATAATCGAGCGGCCACCTACGTGGTAGCCACGCATCCAATCCATTCTCTTCGTTTCTGTGTAGGGATGATCAAGGTCATTCACAAACCAGTGCTTTGAACTCTGCCTTATAGTGTAACCGGTACGGTTTTGAACACCTTGATTTTTCAAGTCTTCCTGGGTCGGCTTGTCCCCGTTGGCTAATTGCCATGGATCTAGAGTAGCCGTTGGGTAATCGGGATGCTTTACATCGCGGCCTCGCTCCAGTACCAGTGTCTTCATGCCTTTTTCTGAAAGCTCTTTGGCGGCCCAACCTCCGGCGATACCTGTACCAACCACAATGGCATCGTAAGTGTTTTTCTTTTCTGCTTCAACGTTCAAGTTCATGTAAATTATTTTGGTTGTTTTCGAGGTATTAAGGTAGAAATTTTTCCAGACGCTTGTAGTCCTTCCATCACTTTTTAGAAGATTTTTAACTAAAAACCTTCCATTATTCCAAGGCCAAAAAGTGCAAAATCATATTTCACAGGATCGTCGGGGTCAAGTTTTTTCAGGGCAGTTGTTAGCTCAAGAGCCGTTTGCCAATCCATTTGTTTTCGTCTGATCAGTTTTAATTTTCGTGCTACCCGTTCCACGTGCAAATCGCATGGACAGATCAGCTGAGATGGCGAGATATGCCTCCAGATACCAAAGTCAACGCCATTATCATCACTACGCACCATCCAGCGTAGAAACATGTTCAAACGTTTGCAGGCCGATTTCCTTGCGGGTGTTGCAATGTGCTTTTTCGTTCGTGTCGGGAAATCGTCTAAACTAAAAAACAGGTTGTGAAAATTCTCTAACCCCCGACCTACATGTTCATCTGTTTGGCTTATTTGAAAGGCCTGCTCAAGAGATTGATTTTTCTTATAAAAGAAAGTCAGAAATTCAATAAAGTATAGAGCATCGGTTTCATTGAAAGTACGGTGCCGGAACCCATGAAACCGTTTCAAGTCTTGCGACCTGTGGTTTAAAACAAAATCGTGGGGTGAGTTATCCATCCGATTTAGAAAATCCCAGGTCTTGTTGATGATGGTGATGCGCTGTCCCCACGCCAGTACTGCTGCCATCAGTCCGGCAATCTCAATGTCTTGTTTCTTTTTGAATTGATGAGGAATCGAAACAGGGTCGTTTTCTATAAAATCGGGCTTGTTAAATTGATCAGCTTTCTCATCAAGAAAGTTTTTGAGATCTGCCAGCCGACTACCGTCTGTTTTCAAGATAACCGTTAGTCTATGAATTTTGCTTCCACTCTCCTGTTGAGCATTCGTGCCTGCTCATCATTTCCGTTATGCAACGGTTTCTGTTTGCCAAATCCCTGTGTAAGTATGCGATCGCCCTGCACGCCATTTTGTAACAGATAATTGCCAACGCTTTTGGCACGGTTGGCCGAAAGTGCAAGGTTGTAGTCGTCAGAACCCTGATCATCGGTGTGGCCGCTAAGATTGACTTTCCACTGCGGATTCTTTTTTAAGATAGCAATCAATGCGTCAAGTTCCTGAAATGAAGAAGGTAGCAGTTCATAGCTGTTGAATGGAAAATGGATGTGTTTTAAAATGTACACTTCGTTGGGCTGGATCGCAGGTTGTGAATCTAAGCTTACTGAATCTATGACCGGAGCATCATCTATAGGTGAGACTAAGATGTCGTCTATATAATAGTAAGCACTGCCGCCAAGCATCGGGCTTTTCCCTTCCCGATAATCAATCTTTGTATTTTCAGTGGATTCGTTGTCAGAAAAATTCCCAATAATTAAAAACTGTTCGCCACCACGAGCTGTGATCTGTGCCGAAGCGCGTTGCCATCCGTTTGTGAGTGTCTCCAGCTTTTTTTTCTCAGAAAACACAGGTGTTATTTCGAGGCAGTTATCACGTCTGACCCACACAGCCGAATCTGACAAGGCAAGACCAATCCTGTCAATTGCATACACTGAATACGATGATATCCTGTAATAAAATTCGATATAATAAGAAGCTCCGTTTTTAAGAGGCTCCTTCAATTTGCATTGAATGTATTCGCGATAATTTCCGGTCTTATTGTTCCAGGCGTAAATTCCTGAATAGCCTACACCCGAATGGGCATACGAAACTCCGGCCCAGTTTCTAGGAACGCCATTTTCGCCGATGCTGCATTTATTAAAATAGTCGGGCGTACCGATCGTGGGCGAGTTCCATTGGTTGGGGCCAAAATGCTTGGGGTCTGTGCTAAACGAAGTAGGACATCTGTTAAATTCCTCGAAACCGGAATTAGGTACTAGGTTTTGCCCTAAACACCAATGACCAAGCCAACAAGAGCATAATGCGAGAAGCCATTTCACAGATTTATTATTGTCATTTGGTTACGAATTTAACTTCTACTCTTCGATTAACCATCCGTGCCTCCTCAGTTTTTGCTGGTTTCAGGGGCTTTAATTTGCCAAAACCTTTCGTTTTTATCCTTTCTACAGCAATTCCGCCCTGCACCAGGTACCTGCCAACCGTTTTGGCACGGTTTAAAGATAAATTATAATTATAAACATTGTTGCCTTTGTCATCTGTATGCCCGCTAAGCTCAACTTTCCATGTTGGGTTTTTCTTCATAATCGACAGCAGAAGATTGAGCTCCTCATACGATGGCGGCATGAGGTCATAGCTATTAAATGAAAAAAAGATGTGTTTTAAAATGTAGACCTCATTTGGTTTTACTTCTTCACGGCTGGCCAGATCTCTAGAATCCGGCTCGGCATTGTTCAGTGGGGTAACCGAAACGTCATCAATATAAAAGTAGGCCGCCTTGCTCAGCATGGGTTCACTGGCATCTGAATGTTGTATATGGAATTTTCGTATCTCCTCATCAGGAGAAAAATTTCCGATGCTGATATACTGCTCTCTGCCTTTGGCTGTGTATTCAAAATAAAAATGATTCCATATTCCTGTCTTTGTGCTATATGCGGAATCCATCACGTGAGTAAAAGTGGGCTCTACCGTCCAGATGCGGTCGTGTGCAACTTGCTGTGTAGAATCTGAAAGCAATACACCAACACGATCGATACTGTATTTTGAATAGACCGAAAGCCTGAAGAAAAATTCGACTCTGTATTTTCTTCCCTCAACCAGTTTACTCGCCAGCTTCGCCTGAAGATATTCGCGGTAATTGCTGTTGTTGATCCATGCATAAATACCTGAGTAGCCAAAACCTTTGTGCGCATGTGCAACACCAGCCCAGTTGTGCGGCACGCCTGCGTTACCAAAACTGCATCGATTAAAAAGATCGGGAGTGCCCAGCGTTGGCGAAATCCAACCCGGAGCAAAATTTCTATCAGAACCCTGAGGATTGTACGAGCCAGGGCAATCAAAATACTGCTCAAAGCCGGGATTCGGTACAAGATTTTGGGCCTTGCAAACTTGAACAAAAGCCAGCAACAATAGTATTGTCCCAGCCTTCATTTTATTTATAATAGACTACTTCAACTCTAAACTTTGGATCAACCGCTCCAAGCCTGTCGAAAGCTGATTTTGATATTTTAATTACCGTACTGTCGTCTTCATTGAGAGGCCCGATCACGCGCACAAACACTTCGCGGTTGGTTGCTTCACTGCGTACTTTCATAATCGTCCCTGCCTTTACAGTTTTGTGTTGTGCCAGGTATTTACGGTTTCCATCGGTTCCATCCATTAAAGCAGCTTCACCTCTTTCATGAACTTCGTCTGAACCAATTACAGTCTCAGAGATCTTCATTTCCTGATTAGTCGTTTTCGGAGTTTCAGTTCGCTTTACCTCAGCCTTAAATGTATCAAAGTTTGTCACCGGCGGAAGTACAAAGAGCATTTGTCCGGGTTTCACTTCATCGGTAGAGAGTTTATTCCATTCTTTCAATTGCTGCACACTGGCGCCATACATTTTTGAAATTGAAAACAAAGTCTCTTTGGCTGTAACGGTATGTGTACCACGCAATTTTCGAGGGTCAATGGTTTTCACTACCGGTTGGATAATTTTTTTACTCACAATCAGCTCCTGACCTATGCTAATTGAATTGTCCTTTAAGTTATTCCAGCTTTTCAAGTCGTCGATATTCAAATTGTACTGTTTTGCTATCGAAAACAACGTTTCTTTGGCAACTACCTTGTGTAAAACAGTACCTTTTTCAGGGTTTCCTTTCGGAACATAGGGCACTTTTAACTGTTGACCTACTGCCAGCCCCGAATCGGCCGTTGGGTTTTGCTCTATAATCATAGCCACCGAAACCCCGTATCTTCTGGAAATAGAATACAGAGTTTCTTTGGGGTCAACCTGATGAATGATGAATTGCTTTCCGTTGATTGTCTCAATGCGAAGGGAATCGGCAGGAGCAGCCAGGCCGGCAAAAGATACAAAGCAAAAGATGCAAGAAATTATCGTCTGATTTACGTGTCCTTTCCCCGATAAGGGCCTTTGCCGAATCTTAAATTTTGAATTTACCATTCTCAGTATCTTTATACAAAAATACAACTGATTGTGATGATGAGGAAACTACTTTTTATAATCGAAATCTGCCTTGTAGCTGCATTTGGAGCATTCGCTCAAAAACCAATAGCCACTCAAGCCGTCGTTGGAAAGCCAAAAGTAATGGTCATGGACATCAAAGCGGAGATTGATTCGCGCATGCTTCGCTATGTAAAACTGGCGTTGGAACATGCCGAAAAAACTAAGGCCGATTATGTAATTGTAGACATGGATACGTATGGCGGGGTGCTCACAGATGCCAAAGAAATTGTTGACCTGATTATGGATTATAAGAAGCCAATTTGGGTGTACATCAATTCAGATGCAGCCTCGGCCGGCGCACTCATTTCCATTTCCTGCGATAGCATTTATATGTCACCTGGGGCAAGCATCGGAGCAGCCACCGTGGTCGAAGGTGATGGTAAAGCTGCGCCCGACAAATACCAGTCGTACATGCGCTCGATTATGCGATCTACTGCCGAAGAAAATCACCGCGACCCGCGCATTGCCGAAGGTATGGTAGACGAACGTGTTGTGGTAGACAGCATTAAGCAAGCGGGCAAAGTGATCACTTTCACTACCAATGAAGCTATCAAATACCATTATTGCGAAGCGAAAGTAAATTCAATAGAAGAAATACTGACCCGAAACGAAATTCACAACTACGAACTGGATCATTTTCAACTCGGTGCCACCGAAAAAATCATTGCGTTCTTTTTAAATCCATTTATCAGCGGGCTTCTGATCTTGCTCATTATCGGCGGAATTTATTTTGAACTACAAGCTCCCGGCACAGTTTTTCCAATTGCTGCCGCTATGGTGGCACTTGTGCTTTATCTCGTGCCTTATTATCTGAATGGCCTTGCCCAATACTGGGAGATCATAGCGCTATTGGTGGGTATCATTTTGCTCATCGCAGAAATATTTATCATTCCTGGCTTTGGCGTGGCCGGCGTGCTCGGCATTTCACTTACGGTGGTATCGCTGGTGCTTATCATGCTCAATAATGATTTTTTCAATTTTGAATTTGTTCCGCTGGGGGATATTCTAACTGCAACTTTTGCAGCTGTTGGCGGACTCGCAGGAGGTGCGCTCCTTTTGTTCTTTGGGGGTGCCAAACTCACACAAACGAAAGCTTTTAAAAGGATGGCGTTAACAGATACACAAGAAAGTTCGAAAGGATATTCGGTGAGATCAACTGAGCCCAGTTTTATTGGAAAAACCGGAATTTCACACACGGTGCTGCGGCCTAGCGGCAAGGTAATGATCGATGATCAGGTATACGATGCATTTACCCGAGGTGAATACATACCGAAAGGCGAAGCAATTGAAGTGGTGGGTACAGAAGGCATAACACTGAAAGTAAGAAGTGTGAATCGTTGACGTCATTCTCGAACGCCAACTTTACAATTGCTTTTTGATAACCAGAATCGGGCTTGTGGTAGCCCGTAAGGTGGGATTGCTAAATCGGAACCCAGTTTCTAATTTCATATCTTAACATTGCTGCTCAATCTTTTATTTTCGAACAAAATTTGAATTTTATGACTACCGCTTTTCGTTTTGATCGCTCACTTACCGGAGTTGAAGAGAACAAATATAATTTCGACTACTGGAAGACGGTGACCGACTTATACGATAACAAACAATACAAAGAGTCTGTCGTGGCCTTGATCAAGTATATCGACGAATCGTTGATTTCAAAATATGGCAATGCTGATCAAACTGAATTTAATGTCCCCCACGGATCAACTATCGTCAACCTCAAAATTGGCAAGACCCTAGAAATCACTACGCCATTTATCAACTTGCCAGCGGTTTCTTCAGTACCTCTGATGCGACAAGTAGCCCAGCTTAGTTTTTGGCCTCTTACGATTAGTACGGCTACACTCACCGATAATAAAATCACATTTCACTTCAGTTGCCCCATCGAATTGGCGGAGCCTTTCAAAATTTTCTATACAATCAAGGAAATGTGCCAGGAAGCTGACAATAATGACGACCGCTTCATTGAAATGTTCAAAGCCTCATACATCCAAGAACCAAAAATTCAACGTTACCCCGAACCCCAACTGGAGGTCATCTGGAATACGATGCAAGGCTATGCAGACCAAGGCTTATCGTATCTACAGCAATTTGAAGAAAAGCGCTGGGGATATCTTTGGGATATATTGGCCTGCACGCTTATGCAAATCGATTACTTCGCCGCACCTCAGGGCTTTGTGCACTCCGAATTGGATAAGGCCATTTCAGATCTTCACGACAATCATGCAGACTACAACAAGCGAGTACAGTATGCAAAAGGGTTTCTGGAAAGACTAAAAAAGTATGACAAGAAAAAATTCCTCGACAGCATTTACAAAGCAGAAACGTTCATCCCATTCCGGTCGGGTAATTCAATTGATAATGTGCGCCAAAATTTAAGCCATGCTAATACTGCCTCACAAGAAAGTATAAAGAATAAGAACTACATGTCGGCTTATTTCACAATGCAATACAATTTGCTTCGCTTACTCTATTATAATCGAATGGATGGTAATGTCACCTGCTTGTGTGAAGAAGCTTTGCTGAACGCGTCGGGAAAGACATGGGAAGAAGCGGCAGTCACTTTACGTAAAGCGTATGATGTCATTTTAGACCCCAAGCTTTATGAAGCGCACTTGGCTACACTTAATAAATAATTTACCCTCAAAAAAATCCCGATGGAGTCTTTACAGCATTTATCCAATTTAGTTGCCAAAGTTATTACCGCAGGCGGAAGCGGCACCAGTTTTTACCTTCGTGATAAAAACCTTTGGATCAGCAATTACCATGTGGTGCAAGGCAATAAACGAGTAGCTCTTCAAGATCAGAACATGAATCGTTATCTCGCCGAAGTCATTTTGGTAAATCCTGCCGCCGATGTAGCGATATTAAAATCTGATTTCTCACCACAGGTTGCTGCCGGGTTTGAAATTCCAAGCGCCTTGCAAACCAGCCAGCAAGTATATGTGCTGGGCTATCCATTCGGAATGCCATACACGGTTACCGAGGGTACTATTACTTCTGCAAATCAATTAATGAATGAGCGATTTTATGTGCAGATAGATGCAGCCGTAAACCCAGGCAATAGTGGAGGTCCTGTAGTGACCGCTGACGGCAATCTTGTTGGTATCACAACCTCGAAATTTACACAGGCCGATAATATGGGCTTTGCAATACCAGGTTCTGTCCTTTTGGAGGAACTGCAAAGTTTAGATTCACATGGCGGAGGGTTTTCGGTGAAATGCAATTCGTGCGGAAGTCTTTCTTATACACCTTCCGACTATTGTCCGAGCTGTGGTGAAACCATGGACGCTAAAATATTTGACGAAACTCCCCTCACCGCTCTCGGCAACTTTATTGAATCAACGATCGCCGGCATGGGCCACAATCCCGTGCTTGCGCGAATGGGTAATGAGTTTTGGGAATTTCATCATGGAAGCTCATTGGTGAGACTCTTTATATATAACAGCAATTATTTCTATGCTAATTGCCCAATCAATAAACTTCCCAAAGGAAATCTGGATGAATTGCTTCGGTATATGTTAAGTAGTCCGATAGCACCTTACCGGCTGGGAATTTGGGAGAATCAAATTCATTTGTCCTATCGCGTGGCACTAAATGATCTTTTTAGTTCATACGCACCAGCGATTCAAAAGGATCTAATTGGCTTGCCTGCAAAGGCCGATGAAATGGATGATTTCCTTGTGAAGAAATTCAATTGTGAGATGAGTGTTCATGCGAAGCGGTCTTAAGGTTTCAAGGCTCATTGCAAGTTCAGCATCCCCTCTTCTTTTGCTTCGAGCATACTTTGCCCCATCAAGTACTGGTCAATTGCGCGTGCAGCTTCGCGGCCTTCGCTGATAGCCCACACTACGAGGCTCTGACCTCTGCGCATATCTCCAGCGGAAAAAACATTTTCCACTGAAGTTTGATAGCGTGTACATTTTACATTGCCCCGTTCATCAAGTTGCACACCAAGTTGGTCGAGCAAGCCCTGATGTTGCGGATGAAGAAATCCCATGGCCAATAATGCAAGGTCGCATGGAATTATGCGTTCACTTCTTGCAACCTCAGAAAAACCTGCAGGTTTTCCGGTTTCTGATTTCCATTCGAGGTCAACGATCTTCAGTCCTGTGACATTTCCATTTTCATCGCTGATGAATTCTTTAGTGAGAATACTCCAGTTCCTGTCGCATCCCTCTTCGTGCGAAGTAGACGTGCGCAAAATCATTGGCCAGTTAGGCCATGGCATTGACTCGGTGCGATCTTTGGGGGGCTTAGACATAATTTCAATCTGAGTAACTGAGGCCGCACCCTGTCTATTGCTTGTACCTACACAATCCGAACCGGTATCACCTCCTCCGATCACTACCACATGTTTTCCGGTAGCCAAAATATCCTTGGCCTCAACTTTATGGTTACTCACTCTTCTGTTTTGCTGGGTAAGAAAGTCCATAGCAAAGTGTACACCCGAGAATTCTCTTCCCTTGATAGGTAAGTCGCGCGGAATCGTGGAGCCTCCTGAAAGTAAGATCGCGTCAAACTCTTCGCGCAGGTTAGCAACAGAAACGTTGACACCAACATGCGCAATGGTGACAAACTGCACCCCCTCTACTTCGAGGAGCTTTACTCTGCGTTCAACAATTCTTTTTTCAAGTTTAAAATCCGGAATACCGTAACGGAGCAATCCTCCAATTTCATCTGATCTTTCAAACACAGTAACCCAATGTCCGGCTGAATTCAATTGCGCAGCAGCTGCAAGGCCGGCAGGACCCGAGCCAACGACAGCGATTTTCTTTCCGGTTCTACCAGAGGGAACATTCGCCTTCACATAACCAGCTTCAAAAGCTTTTTCAATGATGTTCTTCTCAATAAATTCAATAGCTACAGCCGGCTTGTTGATTCCAAGCACACACGAGGCTTCGCACGGCGCTGGACAAATCCTTCCCGTGAATTCGGGGAAATTATTTGTCGAGATCAGTATTTCATAGGCCAGCTTCCAGTTGTTTTGATAGACAGCGTCGTTGAATTCAGGGATAATATTTCCCAGCGGGCATCCGTGATGACAAAACGGAATACCACAGTCCATACAGCGAGCCGCCTGCTTTTGTGTGTGATCTGTACTTACCGATTTTTCAATTTCTCTATAGTCGGCAATCCTTTCTTTCGGATCACGCTTCGGTGCAGGTTCACGATCAAATTCTAAAAATCCAGATGGTTTTCCCATTTCTATTTTACGATTAACCTTAAAACAAATTCACAATCAAAATTTCAACAAACATCTAATGGCTCACTGGCACAGTCACCAGTTTACTTGCAGCCTTCCTTTTTTCCAGCACGGCTTTGTATTCTACCGGCATAACCTTCACAAACTTGCTAAATGATTCCTGCCAATTTTTAAGAAGTGCGGACGCTACATCGCTTCCGGTAAACGTAAGATGATCCATCACTTTGTTTTTGATTTTTTCTTCGTCACCCGAATCCATTTCATCAAACATGACCATCTCCATGTTGCAGTTTTTCCTGAACGCATTGTTCTTGTCATAGACATAAGCCACACCGCCGCTCATTCCCGCTGCAAAGTTTCTTCCGGTATCGCCAAGTACAATTACAGTACCGCCCGTCATATATTCACATCCATGATCGCCAACACCTTCCACCACTACGTTTACGCCTGAGTTTCTCACCCCAAAGCGTTCACCGGCGCGGCCTCTGATAAAAGCTTCACCCGATGTTGCTCCATAGAAAGCTACGTTGCCTACAATTATGTTTTCTGACGGAATGAAGCCTGTCTGCCTTGGAGGGTATAGTATAAGTTGTGCTCCTGAAAGTCCTTTGCCAAAATAATCGTTGGCATCGCCTTCCAATTCAAAATTCAAACCTGAGGCAGCAAATGCTCCAAAACTTTGTCCAGCCGTTCCTTTAAATTTATAATGGACAGTTCCTTTTGGCAGGCCCGGTGCAAAGAATTTCTTTGAAATCTCATTTGATAACATTGCACCAACGGCGCGATTCTGGTTTGTGATTTCAAAAGAGTGCTCCACTTTTTCCAAATTCTCCAGCGCGGGTTGCGCTACACGAATCAATTCGCGATCAAGAACTGCATCTATTCCGTGATCTTGTTCTTCCTGCCTGAAAAGCGGAGTATCAAGGCTCATCGGCTCCTTAAATAGAATCGGCGAGAGGTCGAGGTTTTTTTGTTTCCAGTTTTCTTTGAGATCCTTTAGCAACAGATGATCAACTTGTCCCACCATTTCATTAACCGTACGAAATCCAAGTTCGGCCATGATCTCGCGCAGCTCTTCGGCCAGGAAAGTGAACAGGTTTACTACATACTCCGGCTTACCGGTGAACAGTGCCCTCAACTCAGGGTCTTGTGTAGCCACGCCAACAGGACAAGTGTTGAGATGACACTTGCGCATCATAATACAACCTCCAGTTACCAATGCGGCCGTTGCCACCCCCCACTCTTCAGCGCCTAGCAATGCGGCGATAGCTAAATCTCTCCCTGTTCTAATCTGTCCATCGGATTGCACCACGACACGGCCGCGTAATTTATTTCGTACCAGGGTTTGGTGTGTTTCCGCAAGGCCAAGTTCCCAGGGCAAGCCTGCATGACGAACGGAACTCAAGGGTGAAGCGCCCGTTCCGCCATCGTGGCCAGCAATTAGGATAACATCGGCATGAGCTTTCGCTACTCCGGAAGCAATTGTTCCAACGCCGGCTTCAGAAACTAATTTCACGCTGATGCGGGCATTGCGATTGGCGTTCTTCAAGTCAAAAATGAGTTGCGCCAAATCTTCGATAGAATAAATATCGTGGTGAGGTGGAGGTGAAATCAACCCAACACCCGGAGTGGAATGACGAACTCGACCGATCCACTCATCTACTTTATAACCCGGAAGCTGTCCTCCTTCGCCGGGCTTTGCGCCTTGTGCAATTTTAATTTGCAATTCTTGTGCATTGGCGAGATAATAACTCGTCACGCCAAAGCGACCCGATGCAACTTGTTTGATCGCCGAGTTCTCCCACGTGCCATCTTCTTTTTTATGAAAGCGAATTTCATCTTCACCGCCTTCGCCGCAGTTGCTTTTGCCTCCAATCCTGTTCATAGCAACGGCAAGCGTACTGTGAGCTTCATACGAGATTGAACCAAACGACATTGCTCCGGTGGCAAACCTTTTGAAAATGTTTTCCTTTGGTTCTACTTCACTTATCGGAATCGATTTTCCTTTCTTGAATCTTAACAGGCTGCGAAGCGTGATTGCTTTTTCGCTTTGATCATTAATGAGATTACTGTATTTCTTGAAAAGACCGTAATCGTTGGTTTTGGTAGAATGCTGAAGAAGATGAATCGTCTGAGGATTGAACAAATGCGCCTCGCCACGTTGCTTCCATTGATAAATGCCTCCAACTTCCAGCCTGGTGTTGAGAGAAGTCTTTGGAAATGAAAGACTGTGTTTGATCAAAGCTTCACGTGCAATGTCATCCAGAGTCAGTCCTCCAATGCGGCTAACTGTTCCTGTAAAATATTGATCGACCACTTCGTTGCTGATACCGAGCGCTTCAAATATTTGCGCACCGTGATACGATTGCAATGTGCTGATGCCCATTTTGCTCATTATCTTGAGCAATTCACCACACACCGCTTTCTTGTAGTTGTAAACGGCTTTCTCTTCGGTAACACTTTCGGAAAGAAGATTTCTCTTCTTCATGTCGTGGATAGTCTGATAAATAAGGTATGGATTTATACCCGATGCTCCATAGCCAAGTAATGTTGCATAATGATGAGTTTCCCATACGTCACCGGCTTCTACAAGTAAGCCGACTTTGCCGCGCAGCCCTTTGCGGATCAAATCATGGTGAACAGCTGCAGTTACAAGTAAGGAAGGAATCTGCGCGTGACCGCTGTCAAAACTTCTATCAGAGAGAATAATGATTGTAAAACCATCTTCTACCGCATCGGATACATATTGACAAATCCGGCTGAGACCGCGTTCGAGTGACCCTGCCAAACCGTCGGCGCGAAAATAAGTATAGATGGTTTTCGTTTGAAGATGTCTGTGATCTATGTACCGGATTTTTTCCAACTCATTGTTTGAAAGAATAGGAACTGGCAACTCAAGTGTGACACAGTGCTCAGGAGTTTCTTCCAATAAATTCAATGAACCGCCTACATGCGAAGCCAGTGACATTACCATTCGTTCACGGATAGGATCGATGGGCGGATTTGTAACCTGTGCAAAGAGTTGCTTAAAATAACTCGACAAATGTTGTGATTGATTAGACAACACGGCCAGTGGGATGTCGCTTCCCATCGAGCCAAGTGCTTCCTTGCCCGTATCACACATTTGTGCCAGCACTACGCGAATGTCTTCGCTGGTGTATCCAAATGAGATTTGTCTTTTCAGGAATGTGTTTGGATCGTACTTATGAAAACTCCCGCCTGGCTCGGGCAGATCTTGCAATCGCACTTTATTCTCTTTCAACCATTGTCCATACGGTTGGCGTGTACAAATGTCCTGCTTAAGTTCATCGTCGCTGATGATACGGCCTTGCTCCAAATCAACCACAAACATTTTGCCAGGCTGAAGTCGGCCTTTGGAAATAATTGTTGACTGATCAATGTCAAGTACCCCAACTTCGCTGGCCATCATTACGCGATCATCGTTGGTAACTATAAACCGTGATGGGCGCAAACCATTCCGATCAAGAGTAGCTCCAATTATTTTTCCGTCAGTAAATGTTATTGAGGCCGGGCCATCCCACGGCTCCATGAGATTGGCGTGGTATTCATAAAAATCTTTTTTCTCCTGACTCATGTTCTCATTTCCATCCCACACTTCGGGAATCAACATCATCATCACGTGCGGCATTGAGCGGCCTGCGTGCATGAGTAACTCAATAGCATTGTCAAGGTTCGAAGAATCAGACTGAGCAGGATTACAGATGGGAAGAATCATGTCTAGCTCTTCGCGTGAAAAATGTGGAGAAGCAAAAAATGCTTCTTTCGACTTCAACCAATTGATATTTCCCTGAATGGTATTGATTTCGCCATTGTGTGCAATAAACCTGAATGGCTGAGAAAGTCGCCAAGACGGAAACGTGTTGGTTGAAAACCGGGAATGGATAACAGCCAATGCCGAAACAACTTCTTCATTTTGCAGATCAGGGAAATAATAACGCAGCTGCCCGCTGGTAAGCATTCCTTTGTAAGCAATAGTCTTGTAAGAAAGCGATGAAAAGTAAAACTGGTTGTTCACCTTCGCCACCGATTCCGTTACGATGCGCGTTGAATATTTTCTCAATATGAAAAGCTTCCGTTCGAAATCATCTGGGTTGTTGATGTTCTCGGGGCGCTTGATGAAAACCTGCTCCATCACCGGCTCTGACTTCAAAGCTGTTTCGCCTATATCCTTATGATCTGTGGGCAAGGTGCGGTAACCCAACAAACTCATTTTCATTTTCTTGATCTGCCGGTTGAGCACTGTGCGGCATTCTTCACGCACTTTCGCATCGCGAGGGAAGAAAACCAAACCCACCCCGTAAGAACCAAAGGGCGGAAGCTTGATATTAATTTTTGAACACTCACTCACAAAAAACTCGTGAGGCACCTGAATAAGAATTCCTGCGCCGTCTCCGGTATTGGCTTCGCAACCACAGGCACCACGATGTGCCATGCGCTCGAGCATGGTCAATCCATCCTTAATAATCTGGTGGGATTTTACTCCTTTTATGTTTGCGATGAATCCTACTCCACAGGCATCATGCTCAAATTGCGGATGGTAAAGGCCTTGAGGCCGCTGATCTTGATCGTCCACTTCGTAAAAGATATTTTTTTGTTAGCCTAAATGTATCTTCGAAGGGTTGTATAACAATCATTAGGTTCCAAAAGAATTTTTTGGAGCGAACTAACATTTAGTAGGGATCGGAAGTATAAATCGAACTCAATCGATTGAATATTTCTAGCAAATCAAAAAAACAGCCGCCTGATCACTCAGCGCGGCTGTCAACTATAAACCAGACAATGTCAATAGGCTTGTATTGCTTCGACAATGCCGTCGGGGAAAGCTACTCCCGAGAAAAATATCCCTACACAAAAAACTTTCTCATAATAATTAGCTCGCGCTATGGCTAGTGGCAGTGAACTCACAGACAGCGAAGTGAACGACAACGTAAAGACAATAACCATTACCAATGCAATCACAGGAATATTGAAAAGCAACACGCCAGCCATACTAACCATATTTATGGTAACGCTTAACCAGAATGATTTCTCAATTCCTTTTTTGTTTACCCAATCACTCACAGGCAGAATAACGATGGTAGATAAGATCAAAACCAAAACTAAAATCCATTTGCCCTGAAGGCCGAAAGCGAAAGCACCAAGATTGTGTTGAAGAATATCAGGGAAGTAATTGAACAACACCGTAGTTGATAACCCGAGCGCAGTTCCTAAAAAGAAGATGTATCCGTACGAAGACTTCTGCGTGTCGAGTTTCATCTCAGTCTTTGGTTTTCCTTGGTTATTATTAAAGAGACTTATTGAATTTTTCTTTAATGCAAGGCCGGAAACGAAAACGGCAATTCCGCCAATCATGAAAGTAATTGGAGCACCCAGGTAGTCGATCAAGTCGATGATTACTGGCTCGAGCGAATACAACAAGTTTGCCACAATCGTAAGAATCGCCATGGCACGCGGAAGTTTATCCACCGGAGTGAAAAGCTCAAGCGTAGAAAGCGCGGGGCTGGTAAAAATGCTCATCGCGATAAGCCAGAAAATAATGAGTAGCGGAAGAATCCATTTGAAGACTTCTCCCGGATTTCCAAGCAATGTGAAAGCCACGGCCATAAAAATCATAGCCGCAAAACTTATTCCTGTTGAAATCACCGGAATGCGTGTTCCTTGCTGAAACCGAAATCGGTCGCCCATTCTTCCGGCTATCGGAGGCGTAAGCACCAAAATGACGCCCTGTATTGCCATCAATAAGAAAGTAAAGTCAGTAAAATGAAATTTGACCAACAGTTTCGGTTGGTAATTATGGTAGGCGATCCAGCCGATAACGATTGAAGCATAAAGAGCGGCCAAACTCCAAAGCTGACGCCACTCGATGCCGCTGGTGGCCGAATTCTCAATGGAAACAATCGCGTTGGTATTCATAGGGATTTGTATTTCAATAATCTACGGAATAACCGGCTGGTTTGGATTCTGGAAGCACTCTTTGCCAATGCGCCGGCAAGGGATAGTAGTGGAAAGCCCGAAGTGCGATGGCATGTGTAATAGCCGGACTTGCAGCGTCCCGAATTATCGGGAAGCCCGCCCGCCTTTGCCCGTGGCCTCCGCGGGCAAAGGCGATGCAGCCAAGAAATATTTAATTTCTATTTTTGCCGACTTAATCTTTAGTTTTTACCCCGCATGGCGCTTTCTACGAAATACAATCCGGCCGAAACAGAAAATAAATGGTATCAATACTGGATGGAGAAGGGCTTCTTTAGAGCCAAACCCAATCCGGATAAAGAGCCCTTTACTATTGTGATTCCTCCGCCCAACGTGACGGGCGTATTGCACATGGGCCACATGCTTAACAATACTATTCAGGATGTGCTTATCCGCAAGGCTCGTATGGAAGGAAAGGAGGCCTGCTGGGTTCCCGGCACTGATCACGCCTCTATCGCGACCGAAGCGCGCGTTGTCGCGATGCTTCGTGAGAAGGGAATTAAGAAATCTTCGCTTACGCGCGATGAGTTTTTGACATACGCGTGGGAATGGAAAGATAAATATGGCGGAATCATCCTCGATCAGTTAAAAAAGCTCGGAGCATCGTGCGATTGGGAACGGACAAGCTTCACTATGGATCCTGGATATTATAAAGCGGTGATCAAAGTATTTGTAGACTTGTATAACAAAGGCTACATCTATCGTGGGCTGCGGATGATCAACTGGGATTGCGAAGCGAAGACGGCTTTGTCAAACGAAGAAGTTTTATATAAAGAAGACGGCGAGCGATCGGTACTTTATTCTGTTCGCTATAAAATAAAAGGCACGAACGATTGGATTACCATTGCCACCCAGCGGCCAGAAACGATCATGGGCGATGTGGCAATCGCGGTAAACCCAACAGACGAGCGTTACAAAGGCCTGGTCGGCAAGAAGGTACTGGTTCCTTTTATCAATCGTGAGATTCCGGTGATAGCCGATAGTTATGTTGACAAAGCCTTTGGTACCGGTTGTCTGAAAGTAACTCCGGCCCACGATGTTAATGACTATGAAATCGGGTTGCGTCATAATCTGCCGGTGATTGACACCATCAACGATGACGGTACACTGAACGAAAAGTGTGAACTGCCTAAATTTTTTGGTAAGGACCGTTTTGCCGTGCGCAAAGAAATTGTAAAAGACTTGCGCGAAGCCGGAGACTTGGTAAAAGAAGAAGAGTTTGTAACGCGCATAGGGCGAAGTGAAAGAACCAACACGGTAGTAGAGCCTAAGCTTTCGCTGCAATGGTTTGTGAAGATGAAAGAGATTTCGGTGCGTGCGAAGGATGCTGTGGAGAACGATGAAATCAAATTGTATCCGGCCAAATTCAAAAACACCTACCGGCATTGGATGGAG
>Ga0206934_1001_pt1 | contig 56125 bp, 48 predicted proteins | sample Alteio_BWOrgHeat_16_FD_152932 | JGI IMG/M metagenome (GOLD analysis project Ga0206934, IMG submission 152932) | Enriched cells from forest soil in Barre Woods Harvard Forest LTER site, Petersham, Massachusetts, United States -... | ecosystem: Environmental > Terrestrial > Soil > Temperate forest >...
CGAAGGCTTTGATACCACATCCGATATCGCCCAAGCCGATATCGTCTTCTTAAATACGTGCTCTATTCGCGAGAAGGCTGAACAAACTGTTCGCAACCGCCTCAACCACATCAATGGTCACAAAAAAAGGAAGCCCGAAATGATTGTTGGTGTTCTTGGATGTATGGCCGAACGACTGAAAACAAAATTGCTGGAAGAAGAAAAAATCGTTGACCTCGTAGCAGGCCCTGATGCCTATCGAGATCTTCCGCAACTAATTTCGCAAGTTGACGATGGCGCCAAAGCCGTAAATACCTTTTTATCCCGCGAAGAAACCTATGCAGACATCAGCCCAGTGAGGTTGAATTCAAATGGCGTCACTGCTTTTGTTTCGATAATGCGTGGCTGCGACAATATGTGTTCGTTTTGTGTTGTGCCGTTCACCCGCGGGCGCGAGCGTAGCCGCGACCCACATTCTATTGTAGCGGAGGCCAAAAATTTATTTGAAAAAGGATATCGCGAGGTGACTTTGCTTGGTCAAAATGTCGATTCGTATAAATGGAGTGAAGAGGAAAACAATAAGGCACGTCTGGAGAAAAAGGAAGTAACCCAAATTGTAAATTTTGCCCGGCTTTTGGAAATGGTGGCGCTAGTTCATCCCGATCTCCGGGTGCGCTTTTCTACCTCGCACCCCAAGGACATCACCGATGAAGTGCTTCACACGATGGCAAAGCATGAAAACATCTGCAAGAATATTCACCTGCCGGTGCAAAGCGGTAGCAGCAGGGTTTTAGAGTTAATGAATCGAGGTTATTCGCGCGAATGGTATTTGAGTCGGGTGAAAAGCATTCGCAACATTTTGGGAGAAGATTGCGGAATCACGTCAGATATGATTGCCGGTTTCTGTACTGAAACAGAGGACGATCACAAGGAAACAATTTCGATGATGCATGAGGTTCAGTACGATTACTCGTTCATGTTCTTCTATTCGGAAAGACCCGGAACCCTGGCGGCAAAAAAATATACTGACGACATTTCCCTGGAAGTAAAAAAGAGACGACTTGATGAGATCATCAAAAAACAATCTGAGATTTCATTGATCCGTTATGGTCAGGATGTAAATAAAATACACAAGGTCTTGATTGAGGGGACTTCCAGGCGTTCAGATGAATTCTTACAGGGAAGAAACTCTGCCAACAAAGTGGTAATCTTCCCAAAAGAGAATAAAATCAAAGGCGAATACGTCAATGTAATGGTGGAGAGCCGCTCACAGGGTACTTTGTTTGGAAAGATAGTTGATTGATTATGGCAGGAACAGAAACAGAAATTCAAAATATTAAACAGCGGTTTGGTATCATTGGCAATGCGCCCATGCTCAACCATGCCGTGCGCGTGGCTATGCAAGTTGCGCCAACCGATATGTCGGTGTTGATCACGGGCGAAAGTGGAAGCGGCAAGGAATCATTTTCTAAGATTATCCATAGTCTGAGCCCGCGTAAACATGGCCAGTTTACAGCCATTAACTGCGGCTCAATCCCCGAAGGCACAATCGACTCTGAATTATTCGGACATGAAAAAGGCTCGTTTACCGGCGCCCACGAAGCACGCAAAGGTTATTTCGAAGTAACCAATGGCGGTACTATTTTCCTTGATGAGATCGGCGAAATGCCGTTAAGCACTCAAGCGCGATTACTTCGTGTTTTGGAATACGGTGAATTCATCAAGGTTGGTTCTTCCAAGGTTTTAAAAACGGATGTGCGGGTGGTAGCTGCAACCAATGTAAATTTGTTGAACAAGGTTTCAGAGGGTCGCTTTCGCGAAGACCTTTACTATCGACTAAACTCGGTGCCGATTTATGTTCCTCCACTGCGCGAACGCGAGAAGGATGTAGAATTGCTGTTTAGAAAATTTGCCACCGACTTTGCCGAGAAGTATAAAGTGAAGCCGATCTCGCTCACCGAAGAAGCCAAGGTCATTTTATTGAAATACAGGTTCCCGGGCAATATTCGCCAATTGAAAAATCTAGTCGAACAAATTTCAGTGCTTTCATCCGAGCATAAGGAAATTGATGCACAAACACTAGTCAATTACCTGCCTAAAGAATCAACCCTTCCTGCAGTGATTAACGGCCAAAGCGGAAAAGATATGTCCGAAAGGGAAATTCTATATAAAGTCCTTTTCGATTTGAAGAAAGATGTAACGGAAGTTAAGAAAATGGTGCTAGAAATTCTTTCAGACCCGGCACAGGCACAGCAGATTCTTAAAAACAACACCCATTTATTCGAAGGTATTCACGAAACGAAAATTCAGCCCGACCAGCCTGTTATGCTCAACATCAACCCGGTACCAAATGCTGTGCATGGAACCGCTGATGATGAAGAGGTCCATGACATTGCTCACGAAGCAGAGGATGACTCCTTATCCATCCAAAAGAAAGAAAAAGAGCTGATTGTGCGGGCGCTGAGTAAAAACAGGAATAAGCGCAAATATGCGGCACGGGATTTGGGTATATCTGAACGCACGCTTTACCGAAAAATAAAAGAGTACGATTTGGAGAAGTAAGTATGAAACGTAGTTCGTTCCTCATTTCATTGATTGCAGGCAGTTCTTTGTTGCTCCTATCGGGCTGCCTGAAATATTCGCTTTCGGGTGCTTCCACCAATGCCAAGTCCATCCAGGTTGATCAGTTCTATAATAACACTGAACTTGGCCCTGCCAACTTAGGACAAACCGTAACCAACAGGGTAAAAGATTACTTTCAACAAAATTCAAGTTTACGCGTGGTACCTACCAATGGCGAACTTCAAATTGAGGGAACAATTATCACCTACGCCACGGCACCGATTGCTCCACAGGCAAGCACCGGCACAGGTACAGCCGCAACTCCCAACTTTGGTGCCCAAACACGCCTCACTATTGCGATGAGAGTTAATTACGTGGATGTAGCCGAACCAAAGAATAGTTTTAAGGACCGGACTTTCAGCTTCTATGCTGACTTTAACAACGACACTGACAACTTTTTCTCAGTACAAGAAAGCCTTGAAAAGAAGATCTTTGATCAGATAATGATCGATATTTTCAACGCGACCATCGCCACCTGGTAGTCTGTTGCTTCAACGCGGTTTTTGCTTTACATTTACTTTACTCCTAAAAAAACCGTGTGGAAAGGGATCAGTTCTATAATCTGTTGTGCAATTACACTTCCCTTACCAGGGATGAAGCAGAACAACTTGAGGCCCTGACAAAAGGATTTCCGTATAGCCAGGTGATTCACAATCTCGCAGCGCGCGCTGCACAAGATAACGGACTTCCTTCCAAAGATAAATTGTTGCATACAAGTGCTATTTACAGCAGCGACCGAGCAGCATTAAAAGCCGTGATGACAGCGAGGCCGAAGGCACGGACAGAATATAAGGCTGCAATTGCAGGGGCTGAAACTCTGGTCTCGATATCATCTGAAGAAACAACTGAACAATTACGGCAGGAACTGTATCATGACCTCGCAAGTTTGAAAGAGTCAAAGCGCTTATTTGAGTTGACGATCGAGCGACTCGAAAACGAAAGAGCTAAGCCACTTCCCGACAGGAAAAAGGAGGAGCCAGAACCAATTCCTAATAAAAAGAAAGACGAGCCTGAGCCAATTGTGGATGTTCCGGCAATGGATACCTTGATAGAAGAGATCAAATCAACGAAAAAAAAGATAAAGCCTGCAGGGGCAAAACAGAAAGAGCAAATCGAAATTATCGATCAATTTATTAAGACACAACCTACCATATCACGCCCAAAAACGAACTCCCCCATTCCTGACAATGACCTCACCGAGCCGAGTACACATTTTGGTGAAAACATCGTTTCTGAAACTTTAGTGGAAATCCTGTTAAAACAAGGCAAAAAGGAAAAAGCTATTGAAGCTTTGAAAAAACTGATTTGGAAGTTTCCACAGAAAAAGGCTTACTTTGCAGCCCAAATTGAAGATTTAAGAAAATAACCATGTACGTTTTATTGATTAGCCTCGCCATCGTTAGCGCGATATTGTTAGTGTTAGTAGTTCTGGCACAAAATTCCAAAGGCGGAGGCCTCTCCAGCCAATTTGGTGGTTCTGGCGCAAGCAACCTGATAGGTGTAAAGAAGACCGGCGACGTGCTCGAGCGCCTCACTTGGGGTTTTGCCATTGCTATCATTGTATTTTCCCTGGCAACCAACTTCACCACTCCAAATACAGCTGCGCCTACAGATGAACTTCAGGAGCGTGCCAAAGAGCAACAGAATGCCGCACCAGCGCCTTCGTTGACCAAACCGGCAGCCAAACCTGACAGCACAAAGAAATAAACTGAGCCTTTAGGCTGCTTTGGAAATCTCCTTTACCAATAACCGTTTGGCTATTGGCATTAGGGTTTGCATATAAGGAAACTTCAGCTTTGAAAGCACCAGGTACGCAGCCGGATTGGGTAATTCAGTGTGCTTTTTTATCAAAGTCATCTTAAGGTTTTCGTAGGTAAGTGCAAGATTCCTCGCACAGGTCTCAATAAATGTAGTCTGAATGCCACGCATTGGTTCATTGCTTTGCTCAAAAAAAGTAATCTGATAACGGTAAATGTTCGTTTCACTTTCCGGAGGCTGAGTAACGAATAAATAGCCCTCATTGGCATATAGGGAAGTCAAGCCGATGGGCGAAACCTCACATTTGGATTCTACATATTCATAAATGAAGGAACCTTCATCCAGTGATGCCTTGAATTGCGGAAGAGCATACTCCATAATCGATTCGATCTCACGCATCACCATGTCGTCTTCTACAAGCTTTCTATAATTGATCTCCAGTCTTTTCAAATTCTCAATGGAAAGCTCCTTTGGAAAAGATTCGCCTAAGATTAATTTGTTTTCGCGAAGCGCAACAAGGTTGCGATAATGAAAAACCAAATCAGAAAGGAACGGGTAAAGTTCAACACGATGAAAAGAGTCTTTCACCTTCCTGAAATAGGCAAGTAATACGTATTTCTTGTATTCAAAATCGATGAGCCCGTCGGTAAGCCAATTGTCTTTTAGATTTTCCATACGCTGCAGAAGAATAGAACTATATAATTATACGTAAAAAACCCTAGCGAAGCCACTGTTTCAGACAAGCCTTCTAAAGTCATCTTTGTCCGTATATTCAATTTTTATTGATCATTCGAATAGCATTCGCTTTATTTAGCTCTACCAACCGAGACTATGATGAAAAAAATTACTGTTGTTTTGTTCAGCCTCTGGACAACCTTGTCGTTTGCTCAGCAAAAAAACCTAACTGGGTACACCAAAGAATCAGCCGATGCAGAGTTCAAACTGGAAGAAAAGTTTGATGCCAATCTACAGGTCAAAAATATCGACGATTGGATTAAACATCTTTCAGCGCGTCCTCATCATGTCGGTTCGGCTTACGGAAAGCAAAATGCGGAGTTCATGCGCGACCTTTTGAAAAGCTGGGGCTATGATGCTTCGCTCGAAACGTACCAGGTCCTCTTCCCTACTCCAAAAGTGAGATTGCTTGAACTGTTAAGCACCAAAAAATTTACAGCCAAACTAGAAGAACCCGAATTGAAGGAAGATGCAACCTCTGGTCAGAAGTCAGAACAATTGCCGGTCTATAATTGCTGGTCACCGGATGGTGATGTGACTGCAGAACTGGTTTTTGTCAACTACGGCATACCCGCCGACTATGAAGAACTGGCCAAGTACGGCATTGATGTAAAAGGAAAAATTGTAATCGCAAAATATGGTGGCTCATGGCGTGGTATCAAACCTAAAGTGGCTCAAGAACATGGTGCTGTAGGCTGTATCATCTACTCTGATCCTGAAGAAGACGGCTACTATCAGGGCGATGTGTATCCCAAAGGTCCTTACAAGAATTCTAATGGCGCGCAGCGTGGCTCTGTTATGGACATGCCGATATACGCGGGTGATCCGACGACTCCGGGTTTCGCCTCAACGGCCAATGCCAAAAGGATAGATCGCGCCCAAGCGGAGAGCTTACTAAAAATACCCGTCCTCCCTATTTCTTATGGAGATGCTCAGCCATTACTTGCATCACTTGGCGGGCCAGTAGCGCCGGACAGGTGGCGCGGCGCATTACCCATTACCTATCACATTGGTCCAAGCACTGATAAAGTACACCTGAAATTACAATTCAATTGGGACATTAAACCGGCTTATGATGTGGTAGCAAAAATGACAGGCAGCGAGTATCCGGATGAATGGGTGATCCGTGGCAATCACCATGATGCATGGGTAAATGGGGCCAGCGATCCCCTTAGCGGAATGGCTGCACTACTTGAAGAAGCACGGAGTGTTGCCGAGCTTACCAAAAGCGGATGGAAGCCAAAACGTACAATTATTTATTGTGGATGGGATGCGGAAGAGCCGTCATTGATGGGGTCAACCGAGTGGGCCGAAGATCATGCCGATGAGCTTCAAAAGAAAACAGTGGCCTATATAAACAGCGACGGAAACGGTCGAGGCTTTTACTCTGCGCAAGGTTCGCATACGCTGGAAACATTTATGAATGAGGTGAGTCGTGATGTCAAAGATCCTCAAACTGGCGTGAGTATAATGGAGCGAAGAAAATCTGCTGACGCAGCCAATGCAACAACTGTAAAAGCTAAAAAAGATATTCTTGCCAGGAAAACACTGGCACTCGGTGCTATGGGTTCTGGCTCGGATTATACTCCCTTCATCCAACATTTAGGTATCGCTTCTCTCAACATAGGTTTCGGTGGTGAAAATGGCGGAGGCGAGTATCACAGCATTTATGATTCGTATGATAACTTTAAAAGGTTCAAGGATCCAAAGTCAGAATACGGCATGGCATTAGCAAAAACTGCAGGTCGCGCTACATTACGTCTGGCTGATGCTGACGTACTGCCATTCGACTTTAAAGCATTCCAAAAGACAGTGGCCAATTACCTCACCGAAGTAACTACGTTGATTGACAATCTGCGAGAGACAACAGAAGTAGAAAATCAAATGCTGAAAGAAAATCGTTATGTACTGGCCTCGGACCCCACAAAAAGGTTCGTAGCACCTTCCCCTAAAGCAGAGGTGCCGTTTATCAATTTTTCAAGCCTACAAAATGTAGTGACCAAGTTAGAGAAGAGCACAGCTACCTTCAGTGATCTATACTCTTCTAATCAAAAGCCGAGTTCTAACATCGCTCAGTTGAATAATTTGCTATTCCAGTCAGAAAGAAAATTGATTGCTGATGGCTTGCCCCGCAGACCCTGGTACAAGCACACAATTTATGCCCCTGGGTTTTATACAGGTTATGGAGTAAAGACCTTGCCTGGTGTACGCGAAGCTATTGAGCAACGGAATTTTATTGAGGCACAGGAACAAATCGAAATTGTGGCAAAATCTCTTGAAGCCTTCAACCAGCAAGTTGAAGCGGCTAATAAAATTTTGATGATGAAGTGATACGCAAGAATGTAGATTACACGTGTTCGTGACTTAACAAAACAAGAATGAAAAAATATGTCATCTTCGGTTTAATTTCCGTGACTCTGTTCCTTATAATTTTCATTTTAATATTTGCCAAGGATAAAAAAAATGCAGCGACTGTCAAGGAAAACATAACTCAAATAAAATCAGGAATGTCAATTTTGGAGGTGCGAAAACTCTTAAACAATCCTGACACTGTATATAATTATGACTCCACTGCAAGATACGGTTCAGGTGTAACTGTTATGAAGTATTTTAAAGGATTAGGAACAAGTGACGTGGTGCACGTTCTGATTAGAAAGGACACTGTTGTGGAGGTAATTCAAAACGACTAACTAACGCGAAGCCTATTATTTAATCTTTTGTAATCGCTCTACCATTTCCAACACTGCCGGGCACACCAATGTATTCCTGGCCGTCAAATCCATGATTTGTACCATTTTCTTACGGTCAGTATGCGGATACTCCCGGCAAGCTTTGGGACGGGCTTCATAGATTGAACAATAATTATCCGCACCAAGAAAAGCGCATGGCGATGATTTTAGAACGTAATCGTTGTCTTCGTCTATCCTCAAATACTTTTCAACGAAGTCTCCCGGCTTCATTCGCATAAATCTTGACGCACGATCAATATCCGTTTGGTAAAATATCGGACTGGTAGTTTTGCAACAATTGGCGCACGTCAAGCAATCTGTTTCAGCGAATACATCTTCGTGTACCTGATGAAAAGCATCATCCACTTTTCGGGAATCTTGTTTTTCGAGCCGCTGAAGGAATTTTTTATTTTCCTTCAATTTGTTTTTAGAAACTTCTTTAAAGCGATCTAAATCAATTTCCATCTCAGTAAACTCTAAGCAGAATTTCGGGCAGCATTGATGATACCAAACATGCAGCGGATAACAAGCTTTCGATAAAGCTGTTCATATTCCTTATCTCCTTCTTTGGGCATGCGAAGGCTCATCAGTGCAAATTGCTGGATTGCAACCAAGGGCAAAACTATTTTTTCGCGAAGCGTTACAGAATCCCGAATCATCGGGTTGTTTTCCATCAGATGATCAAATCCAGATATCTTTAACACCATTTCATTCGACAACTTAAATTCTTCGTGCATTTTCCGCCATATGTCGCCAAATTCAGGATCGCTGCCTAAATAGGCCGTTGGCTGAAAGTAGGTCTTTGTCAGCGACATCATGCTGTTACCAAGTAGTGTGCGGAAAAACAAAGAGTTGGAGTAGAGCGTCTTCAGTTTTTCTAGGTGGCCTTCATCTATAAATTTTTTAAGAGAATATCCAACTCCATAAAAACCCGGGATATTTTGCTTCATCATTGCCCATGAGCCTACAAAAGGAATCGCCCGCAGGTCTTCAAATTTCAGACCATCTGCCGAGTTTCTTTTCACTGGCCTTGAACCGATATTGGCATCGCCAAAAAAGGAAAGTGGCGTAACTCGCTCGAGGTAGGGAACAAATTTAGCATCATGTTTTAAATCCAGATACTTCCGATATCCTTCATCGGCCAATTCGTCTAATAACTTTTTGTCTTCCTCGCTCAATTGGTTTTTCTTTCTCTTCGAGACCGTGTTATCCAAACCGGAAGAAAGAAGTTGTTCAAGATTATATCTACATGAAGCAGGCTTTCCAAAATTAGAGCTTATGGTTTGACCCTGAATAGTAATTTGTACTTCTTCGTGCTCAATGGTATCGCCAAGCGAAGAATAAAAATCATGTGTATTGCCACCTCCACGAGCTGGAGGGCCACCCCTTCCATCGAAGAATATCGCTTTCAGATGATGCTTGCGAGAAACAGTTGTAAGAGTTTCTTTAGCCCGAAATATGGACCAGTTAGCACGTAAATAACCTCCGTCTTTAGTTCCATCCGAAAATCCAAGCATTATCGTTTGCCGATTGGCTCGTTTGTGAAGATGACTTCTGTAAGCTGGTATTGAATACAACTCTTCCATAATGCCTGGCGCGTGGGCGAGATCATCAATAGTTTCGAACAACGGCACAACATCAATCTCGAGGCCGTTTGCTTTTCCGATCAGAAGCCGGGCCAAAGCAAAAATCTCGATAATATGCAGCGCGCTCTGACAGTTACTGATGATATAGCGATGACAACCAAGAGCGCCATTTTCCTGCTGAATTTTCTCGATTGCTTCTATACTTTGAATGGTTTCGTTTACAAGTGTATCGTCAAACTGGTGAGCTGATAGGTCGACCTTAAGGTTTAGTAAATAATCTATTTTATCCTTTACAGAAAGTGCCTCAAATTCTTTTGAGGATACAGAAAGCTTCTGTTTGGAAAGTGTTTCCAAAATCGAACTCCAAACAGCATCATGTTTACGGCTGTCTTGCCTTATATCTAGACTAGCAAAATGAAATCCGAATAATTTCACCTTCAGAATAAAGGAGTCGAGTAACTCCAGAAACAGGCCGTTGTGTTTATCCACCAAATTGGTTCGCACTTCATTCAGCTCTAGCAAAAGCTCGTTCGGATTGGAATAGCTGTTTTCTTTTGCAGAGACCAGACTGAATATCTTCTGCTCAATATTTGCAATGAGTTTGAAAACGCCGTGAAATGTAAGTCTGCGCCTTAATAAACGGATATCTTTATAATAGCACTTCAAAATTGTGCTCTTCAGTCTCGCTGCTACCTTCAGTGTGATATCGCTGGTAACAAAAGGGTTCCCGTCGCGGTCGCCTCCCGGCCAGAAGCCCACGACAATAAGTCGGTTATTTTTCCATTCATGTAAATTCATCTGAAGCCCTTCGGCCATCGACTGAATAATATCTGATGCTGCGGAATAAAAGACGTTTTCCAAAAACCAGCACAGGCTTATCGCTTCCTCATAAGGCGACGGCTTGGTTTCATTGATAAAAGCTGTTTTACCCAACTGCCGCAATAACAAATTGATTTGCCGTAAATCATTCTCACGGATCGACTTCTCGAGATCTGTCAATATCCCAAGTACATATCCAGGATAAAACTGAGTAGGGTGAGCAGTTAAAACCACTCTCAGACTGAATTCTTCTAGTCGTTTTTTAAGTTCTTCGGTCCTGTTTTCAAATTTTGAACGAAGAAGCAAGGCAGAAGCTGTTCCACTTCCATTCAGGTCATTAATCTGCTCGAAAGCGGCATCTTCAACTGAGTCGAACAGAGCCACTTGTCGTTCCACATATTGAATGAAGTTGAAAAGCATATCAAACTGTTCCTTGCGATTGATATGAGGCGCAAAATCATTAAAAAAATTGGCTATTATTTCTTTCGGAGATGTGCCCTGAACAAAATTCGTTTCGCACTCCTGCTGTAATAAAGGCAAAAGTGTTCCGGTACGCGATATGTTTTGAAATGGTAGGTTTAAAAATAAACTGTTATAGATGTGAAACCGGGAGCCTATTATTTCATCGTACTTTAAATGCATAAGTTTTCTATAGAATTAATGGGTTTAAAACACGTCTTTGTTCATTTGACCTAACCAATTAAAAGAGTTATCTTTTCAAACGCAACCACAAGTTATGAAAAAACTATACCCCATCCTGATGTTGGTGTTGACTTCGTGCCTTGGATACAAAGAATTACCGGTAGAGTACGACTATAGTTACAAAGGCAATTTTAAGAAATACCGGTCTTTTGATTTAATGAGACAGGTTGGAAAAAGTGACAGCACAATGACCAATGATGCTATTGAAAAATCAATTACAGCTCGTATGAAATTTTTGGGGTATAAAAAGACCACAAGTAAGCCACACCTTATTATCGCTTACAAAATGTTTTATGACAGTTTGATATTCAACGGCTACATTCAGCCTGAAATTGAGCAGTGGGTTCATACTGGCAAAAAAGAGGACTTGAACTATGACAAAAAGAGATATAATCTAAAGACCGGCACACTTCTGATTCAATTCTATGACAGACGCCAGAACCGCTCGGTGTGGCAGGGCTATGCCACGATGCATTACGGAGGCATCGATTTTTCAAATAATCGTCATTTGCGCAACGCCGTAATCTCTATTCTGGACAAATACCGTTTCTGGGCTGACGGCTTCATTGAACAACAACAAGCTTCCGCTACAGAAGAAATAGACAATCCATAATACGTTTCTGTGTCTGAAAAGAAAGAGGAGGCTGTTGAATTAATGGTATCAAAGGATAAGTTACTCCTTAACCATCTTAGCCAGTACGTCAGCGATCACAAAAAAAGCTTTATCGAAAAAGTACTTGGCCAACGTACGCGCCATCTTACTTTGGTATTGGAAGATATTTATCAATCGCAGAACGCGAGTGCTGTTGTGCGCACATGCGAATGTCTGGGCTTGCAAGATATTCACATTATTGAAAGCGAAAGCAGTTATTCTGTCAACAAACGAGTGTTGATGGGTGCTAACAAGTGGATAGACCTGCACCGGTATAAGATGAAGGGGTTCAACAATACCGAAATCTGTTTTCGTAAGCTTCGAGATCTTGGGTACCAAATTTTAGCCACTGATCCTTCTCCTGACGGAATTCCATTAAATGAAATTCCGGTGGACAACAAGCTTGCAATTGTGATGGGTAATGAACTGCGTGGTACTTCCAAGTTTGCGCTGGAAAACGCTGACCAAAAAATTTTCATTCCCATGCAGGGCTTCACAGAAAGCCTTAACATTTCTGTGAGTGCAGCTATTTGCCTTTACACTTTAACAACGAAATTACGACAATCGAGTGTCCCGTGGCAGCTCACTGAAGACGAAAGGTTGCAACTTCAATTGCAATGGTTTCGAAAAATTATACGAAGATCGGATTTAATCGAGCGCGAATTTCTCCGTTCGATTGAGTAGCTTTGCCTAAGGCTTTAATCTAACAATCATGACCTGGTGGCGGTGGGTGAGGATGATTTTTTTCTTGTCACTTTTAGTGACATCATTGCTGGTGCTTTGTACCAACATTTGGGTGGTAAAGAGTACTGAGAAAAAAGTACTATCTAACATTGACTCCTTATCCGGGCGTTCTGTAGCCTTAGTGCTAGGCACAAGCAAGAAATTAAGCAACGGTCAGTCCAATCCATATTTTGAAAACCGTATTAAGGCAGCAGCCAAACTTTACCTACAGGGCAAAGCGTCTCATTTCATATTAAGTGGTGATAATCGTTCAAAATATTATAACGAGCCACTCCAAATGAAAAAAATGCTGGTACAACTGGGCGTCCCCGATAGTTCTATTACACTTGACTATGCAGGCCTTCGCACTCTTGATTCCATTGTAAGAAGTAAAGAGATTTTCGGGCAGGATAAAATCATTATTATCACACAACCTTTCCATTGTTATCGAGCATTGTTTATCAGTCGGTACTACAAGATAGATGCAGTAGCACTGGCAGCCCAAGAACCTGGCATCGAAACTTCATTCAAAGTATATCTTCGAGAGTATTTCGCCCGTACCAAGGCAGTCATCGATCTATACATACTCAATACTGCTCCCAAACATCTGGGTGAAAAAGAACCGCTGAGCATTTAGATCATTTTTGATCAGGTTGAAAGTTATTTGTCAGTAAACATTAATTACAGTAGGTTTAACTTTAAATAGTTGATCTATGGCATTTATTGTTGACAGTGACATCACTCAGGCGAAAACAATTTCCACCGACTTCTATTTGAAAGAAGAGTTCTTTCACCAAGCAAAAGAAAAAATTTTTGCAGGCAGCTGGCAGTTTATCGGCGATACAGATCAGGTAAAAGATAAAGGGTGGGTCACTCCGGTGAACTTGCTTGAAAATTTTATTGATGAGCCTTTAGTCATTTCAAAAGATAAAAACGAAAAACTGCACTGTCTTTCTAATGTATGCACACACCGTGGCAATCTCATCGTGGAGGCTCCCTGCAAGCTCAACGACATTCGCTGCAAATACCATGGTCGTAGATTTCAGCTCGATGGTAAATTTCTTTCAATGCCTGAATTCAAAGAAGTCAAGAATTTTCCAACAGCAGCCGATGATCTCAGCGCACTACCGCTACATACCTGGGGTAAGTGGTTATTTACTTCGCTATCGTCAAAGACTAAAGCCGAAGATTTCATCGGGCCAATGGCGGAACGCGTGAGCTGGATGCCGCTACAAGATTTTGTTTTTCACCCAGAGCTTTCCAAGGACTATACTATTGATGCTCACTGGGCGCTATACTGTGAGAATTATCTTGAAGGGTTTCATATTCCATTTGTTCATGCTGGGCTTAATTCGGTGATCGATTATGGAAATTATTCCGTAGAGCTCTTCAAGTATTCGAATTTGCAGTTGGGGATTGCCAAAGAAGGTGAATTGGTTTTCGATTTACCTCCCTCCTCATCTGATTACGGCAAGCGGGTAGCAGGTTATTATTTTTGGGTATTTCCCAACATGATGTTTAATTTTTATCCTTGGGGATTATCCATCAACATTATCCGGCCGATAGGAATAAATAAAACAAAAGTCTCGTTTCTGTCTTACGTGCTTGACGAAAGTAAACTGCGGCAGGGTGCAGGTGCGGATCTTCATAAGGTTGAACTGGAAGACGAAGATGTGGTGCAGAATGTGCAGAAAGGAATACGGTCGCGATTTTACACTCATGGCCGCTATTCCGTAACACGCGAGCAAGGCACACATCATTTCCATCGGTTGATTGCGGAGTTCATGAGCTAATTTAATTTACACTTTATCAATTCAGTGGCAATGAAAAACAAACCCACGCTTTTACTCTTTGGCTTAATCCTGTTAACAAGTTGCAGTGTTACCACAGGAATAGTTCAGGGAACTCTATGTTATCCCTCCGAATATGTTCCGGCAATGAATATTTACTTAAAAACTATCGGCTCTAATAAAATCTATCAATTAGCCAGTAAAGAAGATCAACGAGCATTCACGTTCAGAAAAATACCCGAAGGAAACTATGTTGCTTTCGCCTACACCATAGAGGCAACAGCGGTTGATCTTAATAATAAGACATCAAAAGCTAAGGGTGGATTTACTCAGTTTGTTCCTTGTGGCCAGACCATAGCATGTAAGGACCATTCGCTTATCAGCTTCAAAGTAAAAAAAGGAAAAACGACTAATGCCATCAGCATATGTGATTGGTATGGAGCCATTGTACCGGCCGAAAAATAAAACTCTCATTTAAAAAAACGCGCTCGGTTAACTTCATGAGACGAGTTCTTCCAGTCATAGTTATATCGCAGTTTTGTTGCACGTCGTTGTGGTTTGCCGGAAACGCCATCATGCCAGACATCATTAAAAGCTTTCATCTTAACCCGAGTTTTTTGGCGCATCTTACCAGTGCTGTCCAATTCGGATTTATAACGGGCACCTTTGTCTTTGCCTTATTAACTATAGCAGATCGCTTTTCACCTTCGCTGGTTTTCTTTATCTGTTCAATTCTGGCCGGAGCACTTAATCTCGGAATCGTTATTGATGATATCCATTCAACCCAGTTGCTCCTCTTTCGTTTTGCAACAGGATTCTTTCTCGCCGGAATATATCCAGTGGGAATGAAGATCGCATCTGACTACTATCAAAAGGGTCTTGGAAAGTCGCTTGGATTCCTTGTCGGCGCTTTGGTTATTGGAACAGCTTTTCCGCACTTATTAAAAAGTCTCGCAACGGGTTTTTCATGGAAGCAAGTAATCTTTGCAACATCAACTGTTTCGGCACTTGGCGGATTGGCGATGCTATCATTTGTACCCGATGGCCCCTTTCGAAAACCAAGCCAACAACTAAATATTAATTCGTTCTTAAGCGGATTTGCCAGTAAGAATTTCCGTGCAGCATCATTCGGATATTTCGGTCACATGTGGGAGTTATATACATTTTGGGCGTTCGTTCCTGTTATGCTCACCTCATACAAAACCCATTTTCATCTAGCTGACCTAAATATCTCTCTGCTATCGTTTCTTATCATTGCTTCGGGCGGCTTCGCATGTGTCTTTAGCGGTTTAGTGTCACAATATTTTGGAGTAAAGCGCGTAGCCATGATATCGTTATTTCTATCGTGCTTATGCTGTTGTGTTTCTCCGTTGTTCCTGTTCATCAATTCCTTACCGGTACTCCTCGTCTTCTTGTTCTTTTGGGGATTAGTGGTTATTGCAGACTCTCCTCTCTTTTCAACATTAGTTGCGCAGAATGCACCGGAAGAATCAAGGGGTACATCGCTGACCATTGTTAACTGTATCGGGTTTTTGATTACGATTATGAGTATTCAATTCATAAATCTGTTGTCGGGAAGCATCAGCCCTCAATATGTTTATATGCTACTGGCCGTAGGTCCTGTATTTGGACTTGTGGCATTGCTGAAGAATTAAGAACTTAAGCAGCAATTCCTCTCTCGACTATGACATACATGCAAACCCGTAGAGATTTTATACAAACGATAGCGTCATTGCTGGCTGTATCAATTGGCAGTTCTGCATTTGGCAGCGAAAAGAAAATCCCGCTTCTATCATTCTCTACACTCGGGTGTCCCGACTGGACATTTAATCAAATAGTCGACTTCGCAGTGCAGCACCACTATAATGGAATAGAAATAAGGGGGATCCTAAAACAACTCGATCTTACTCAATGCGCTGAATTCAGTAAACAAAATATACCCTCTACCCTGCAGTTGATAAAGGATAGAGATATTCGAATTGTTGATCTCGGGTCTTCGTGCACGCTTCATTTCCCTGAGTCCGCCGAAAGGCAAAAGAATCTTGATGAAGGGAAGCACTTCATTGATTTGGCGCACACCTTAAATTGTCCGTACATAAGGGTTTTCCCCAACAACTTTCCGAAGGGTCAGGAAAAAGACCGGACCATGGATCTGATTGCAAAAGGGTTACATGACCTCGCTGAGTACGCCAAAGGAAGTAACGTGAGTGTTTTGATTGAGTCACATGGTGATCTGCTTTTCATCGAGGATCTGGAAAAGATTATGAAAGCATCTGAACATGCAAATGCAGGAATGATCTGGGACGTAACTAACATGTGGGTAAAGACAAAAGAGCCCCCTGCATTAGCCTTCGAAAAATTGAAAAAATATATTCGTCACACCCATATCAAGGATGCAAAACTGACAGACGGACAAATCCAATACGTCCGTTTAGGTCAGGGTGAAGTTCCCATCTTTGAAGCAATCGATGCACTATCAAAAGGCGGATATAAAGGCTATTATAGTTTTGAATGGGAGAAATTATGGCATCCGGAACTTGAAGCGCCCGAATTGGCAATCGCGGATTACGCGCAAGCGATGACGAAACATTTTAAAAGTTAAAAGACAGAAGTATTTAAGCATTAGGCAATAGATAATATATGTCTTTAGATTCGCTCAACATCAACACTGAAGCAAAAAAACAAAACACCTACGATGCAATCATTGTTGGGTCGGGTATTAGTGGTGGTTGGGCTGCCAAGGAATTATGCGAAAAAGGCCTGAAAGTATTAATGCTGGAACGCGGCTCAAATGTGGTTCATCCAGACTACCCAACAGCGACAAAGGATCCTTGGGAATTCAAATACAAATTTCATTTGACAAACGAGGATAAAGAAAAACACCCTATCCAAAGCAGGCATTGGTCGTTTCGCGAAGACAATAAACATTTCTATATCAATGATCAGGAAAATCCTTACGATGAAACCAAACGATTCGACTGGATACGAGGTGATATTGTGGGTGGAAGATCGCTGCTGTGGTCCAGAGCTTGTTACCGGTGGAGTGATCTCGATTTTGAGGCCAATGCAAAAGAAGGCATAGCCGTTGACTGGCCGATACGCTACAAAGACATCGCTCCTTGGTATGACTACGTTGAATCTTTTATTGGCGTAAGCGGCCAACGGGAAGGTATTCCTCATTTACCTGACGGAAATTTTCTGCCTCCATATGAAATGAATTGCGTAGAAAAAAATTTCAAGGAGAAGATAGAAAACCATTTCACCGGAAGGAAAGTAATTATGGGCCGAACGGCTAATTTAACACAACCGGTAAAGGGACGAGGCCAATGTCAGGCTCGTGATCTGTGTCACCGTGGTTGTCCTTATGGAGCGTATTTCAGCACCAATGCCAGCACGTTGCCCGCTGCATTTGCAACCGGTAATTTAACCTTGCGACCACATTCGTTGGTGAATAAAGTTATTTATGACGAACAAAAACAGAAAGCAACCGGAGTAGAGATCATTGACACGGAAACCAATAGCACCGTTGAGTTTTACTCAAAAATAATTTTTCTCAACGCCTCGACTGTCGGCACAGCTTTCTTATTATTAAACTCGGGTTCATCACGTTTTCCAAATGGGCTTGGCAATGGCAGCGATCAGGTCGGCCGTAATTTAATGGATCATCATAAAGGACTTTCGGCTATTGCCGATGTCGATGGTTTTGAAGATTCGTACTACTCAGGTCGCAGGCCAACAGGAATTTACATTCCACGATTCAGTAATCTAAATAAGAAAGATGCCGATTTTCTACGCGGTTATCATTTCGGAGGTGGCGCATGGAGAAGGAAACAGAATGATAGTAATGAAATTGGCGGACCGCTCAAAAAAGTGATGGCTAAACCGGGAGGCTGGCAGATGAGCCTGTACGCATTCGGCGAATGTCTGCCGTACACTGACAATCGGATTACCTTAAATCCCAATAAAAAAGATAAATGGGGCCGACCGGTTGTTGCCGTGAACTGCGAATTCAAGGAGAATGAACGTGCAATGAATAAAGACATCAGTAAAGTAGCCGGAGAGTTACTAGAGACAGCGGGCTTCAGGAACATTAATGTGCGTAACATCATTTCTTTTCCAGGTAATGCCAACCACGAAATGGGAATTGCCCGGATGGGAAAAGATCCTAAGACATCGGTGTTGAATGCGTTCAATCAAATGCACGAAGTGAAAAATGTTTTCATTACAGACGGATCTTGCATGACCTCCAGTTCGTGTGTTAATCCATCGCTCACCTACATGGCTCTTACCGCAAGGGCATGCGATTATGCTGTGAATGAAATGAAGAAGTCGAATATTTAATCATCTCAGAGGCCGGCAACCGAAATTGAAGATTTAAATTGACTACACAGATGGAATCGCTGAAATTCATAATACGCTGCGCAAAGGCTTAAGCATTACATTGACAAAATAATCGCTTCATGAAAGCATCCGGCGGCAAACCGACTACTATTGACGAATACATTGCTGAGCAATCAACATCAGTCAGGCCCATCATGAAAAAGCTCAGGGAAATTGTAAATAAAAATGCGCCAGAGGCAGTGGAAGTAATTAGTTATGGAATGCCAGCCTTCAAGTTTCATGGCATGCTCCTTTACTTTGCGGCATTTACCAATCACTACAGTCTTTTCGCCTTTCCCAACGCCATCATTGCATTTAAAGAAAAGCTCAAGGGTTATGAGCTAAGTAAAGGCACAATCAAATTCCCATTAAACAAACCTGTACCCGTAAGACTTATAACTGAAATCGTGAAATACAAGGTAAATGAAAACCTCCGTAAGCAGCTGGCTAAAGAATTGGCCAAAGCCAGAAAGAAGAAATAAGGCTACTTCTCTCCTTTCACAAACACAAGATATTGCCAAGGCGTAAGTTTCAATGGCTTCGCACCTAGTTCAAAAGTTTCTCCTGTAAAATAATCGGTGTAGCTGCCAGCGGCACTATTGTCCTTCAACTTGAACTCTTGTGGCTTGTCCGAAAAATTCAGGATACCGATGACACTGTTGCTGCCTTTGGTCCGCTGAAAAGCATAAACGTTAGCGTCCTCGCCATTGATACGTACCGGCATAGCGCCATACTTACCACACCAAAGCGCTTCATTATCGGCATGAAGAGAAACTAGTTTTTTATAGAAGGGCTGCATCTTCTTCGAATCACTCCAGTCGATGGTGTCTTTAGCAAAAAACTTCAAGCGTTTGCTCAGGCCAGCTTCCTGCCCGCTATATAACATTGGCATGCCATAAGCTGTAAATATGAAAGTGGCAAAGGTCTTTACACCTTCACCGTAACGTTCAAATTCAGTTCCAGCCCAGGAGTTTTCGTCATGATTAGTGATCATCGTCATCCGCACAGGCCGGTGTCCGTATTCCTTTAAATCATTGTCAATCCACTTGGCAATATCATTAGCATTTGCTTTCCCTTTATACACGTCTTCTGTCACGTGGAGCAGTGGCCAGGCATAGGTCGCATCAAAAGTCAGGTGCATTCTCGCTCCATCCCATTCGGCCAGCCAGAAGATATCTTTAATCGGATCAATGGCATCGGTAGCCTCCTCCCAGAAGTACAAGGGAATTTCATGGCCGGCATGATCACACCTAAAACCATCGACATCAAAAGTAGTAATCCAGTATTTCATTGCATCGATCATCGCTGCCCGTGTGGCAGGATTGCGATGGTTCAACAAGGCAATGTCTGTCCAGTCAGCTTCATAAACGATATTGCCTTTGCCGTCCTGGGCATAATATTCAGGATGACTTGTAATCCAGGGATGATCCCAGGCAGTATGGTTGGGAACCCAATCCAGGATGAGGTACATGCCAAGCTCATGGGTTTTTGTAACGAGGTTCTTAAAATCTTCGTCCGTACCGAACTCAGGATTTACTTTAGCATAATCCTGAATGGAATAATAACTTCCGAGTGGCTCTTTCCGGTTCTTCACACCGATTGGCTGAACCGGCATGATCCACAACATCTTCACTCCAAGATCCTTTAGTCGCGGCAGGTCTTTGACAAACGCATTGATCGTTCCTTCTGGCGTATGCTGCCGTATATTCACTTCATAAATCGTTCCATTAGCAATCTTCTCTGGAAAAGTCATAGTATTTGTGGGGGCTATATTTTGTTCAACCTTCTTCTGCTCGCAGGAAGCAAAAACAAGAAGAAGCGCGGGTATAATCAGGATTCTGTTCATAGCAGGAAATCAAAGAGTTAAGAAATTTTAATGTTGCAATAGACCAAGGTAATAGAAAAATCAAAAAAAATTTACAAATACTTGTGTATTTACTAACACGATCTATGAAATTGAATGTGAGGCCCTTGCGGCATTTGGTGCTTTATAATGCATAGGCCAAACTGGATGAACTTTCCTAATAAAATTGTGTTTGACGAAGTAGTGAAACCCGGACACTTTGTTTAGGCGCATCGATCTTGCCACAGCAGAAGAACTGAGCCAGCCGAAGATGGTAAGCAAACACTGAATCGTTTGGAAGAGTATTTGAAAAAAATTAACTAGCCAAAATCTTAAACCCTAACTAATCAACCATGAAAATTGCAATCATTATTATCCGTGTCTTAATGGGCCTTCTGTTCCTGATGTCATCCGTTATTTACCTTTTCAAGCTGGTGCCCATACCTGAACAAACCGGTAGCGTTAAAATTTTCAATGATGGGCTGAATGCTGTCATTTATTTAATGCCTCTTGTAAAAGTAATAGAACTCATCTGTGCTATCGCTTTCATCTCTGGACGATATGTCACGCTGGCGTCGGTAGTTATATTTCCGATTGTGGTGAATATTTTTCTGTTTCATGCATTCATCTCTCACGAAGGCCTGCCCGCAGCCATCTTTGTGCTGTTGAGTACTTTATTTTTGGCATACACTAATCGGAAAAACTATACTTCCTTGTTTATCCCTAAATAGATAAGGTATGCAAAAGATTACCACGTTCCTCACCTTCAGCGATCACGCTGAAGAGGCGGCTAATTTTTACACCTCTATTTTTCAAAACTCAAAGATCATAAACGAGTCTCGCTATGGCGAAGCCGGGCCAATGTCCAAGGGCACATTCATGACCGCTACTATTCAGCTGGCGGGACAAGAATTAATGGTACTCAACGGCGGTCCTCACTTTAAATTTTCCGAAGGCATTTCGCTTTTCGTGAATTGTGAGACTCAAGAGGAAGTGGATGAGCTCTGGGAGAAGCTTTCTGAGGGGGGCACGAAGTCAAGATGTGGATGGCTCAGAGACAAGTTTGGCGTCTCATGGCAAATCATTCCTACTGTGTTGGGTCAGATGCTTCGTGATAAAGATACCGAGAAATCCAAGAGAGTGATGACAGCTATGCTTCAAATGAATAAGATTGACATAAAATTATTGAAGCAAGCCTACGACCAAAAATAGTCAGGGCAAGTGCTAGGCGCGATCTAATCGTCTGTTTGGATGTTCGGCAAAGTTCTCTAACTTTCTCCAATCGCATGGCAGAAAAATTAGAGCGCTCGTTCGGATTGTGGTCCACGGTTTCATTGGTAGTGGGCGGCATTATCGGCTCTGCAATTTTCATGAAGCCGGCACTGATGGCTTCGCAGTTGGGATCACCAATCCTGTTGCTGGCAGTTTGGGTACTTGCTGGCGGCATTACTTTTTTAGGTGCGCTTACCAACTCGGAGGCAGCTGCTATGATGCCCGAAACCGGGGGGCAGTATATTTTCTTTCAACGCATGTTTGGCGACTTCACTGCATTCATCTACGGATGGTCTGCCTTTGCTGTATTCAATACTGCTGGTGCGGCCTCCATCGCTTATGTTTTTTCAATCTATGCAGAATATTTTGTTCATCTGCCAAGGCTTCCAAAGGAAACAGAACAACTGATTTATCTCCATATTCCAGGGATTGGTAAAATTTTTCCCTTTGAAAATATCGGGGTCAAATCGTTAACCATCGTACTTGTATGGCTACTCACACTGGTCAATTACCGCAGCACCAAGTCGGGCGATAAGGTTCAGGTTTTCTTTTCTTTCTTAAAGGTTGCAGCTATTGTTTTGCTTGTAGGTGGAATTTTTCTTTTCGGCAAGGGATCCATCGCAAACTTCAGCCAGGCAACACCGCACTCCGGCTGGCCTTTGGTATTGGCTATTGCTGCTGCTACCTCCGGGGCTTTTTGGGGGTATGATGGTTGGAACAACATTACGTTCATGGCAGGAGAAATAAAAGACCCTCAGCGAAATCTTCCACTTGGTTTGATGCTAGGCTTGCTTTCTGTGATCTCAATTTATTTTTTGCTCAATCTCGCTTATATCTACGTGCTGCCAATTGAATCAATAGCAACGTCTTCATTTGTCGGTTCCGATGCCGCTTCCAGCGCGTTTGGCTTTGGTGCCGGTGCTCTCATCGCTTTGATGGTGATGATCTCTACCTTCGGATGTACCAACGGAAATATTCTGGCCACAGCACGAGTTACTTTTGCTATGGCTCAGGAAAAGAGATTCTTCTCCTCCATCGGGCAAGTTCATCCTCGTTTCAAAACACCAGGCAACGCTCTTCTCTTACACGGTGTATGGACATCGTTGCTGATCTTGAGCGGATCGTTTGACATGCTTACCGACATGCTGGTATTTGTAAGCTGGTTATTCTACGGGCTTGGCGCCGTAGGCGTAATGGTACTACGAAACAAAATGCCCGATGCAGTCAGACCGTACAAAACGTGGGGCTATCCATGGGTCCCGCTCGCTTTCATTGCTTTCACAATTTTATTTCTGGTTATTATCCTCTACAATGATGTGAAAAATTATCTTGACGGCACATCTCCATTGATCAATTCACTTTTTGGAATGGTGCTGGCCTCTTTGGGCATTCCTTTATATTTTTATTTTAAAAAGAAGTACAGCTCTATCAGCGCTTAAACCCTAAACACTTGAAGGCGGCGTTCAGTAAAAGAAGTCTCGTAATCGTGTTTGCCGTTGTGTATGCACTGACACTGGTGTGGCTGTCATCCGTGTGGTACCATGGATATATCGGCTTTCATTTCTTCAATGACCTGTTTGAATGGGAGTATTTGGATAAGCTCGGACATTTCTTTGCCTCGTTTCATCTTGGTCTTTTCTTTTATAAAGTTTTGGGTAATTCCGAGAATCTGAACTCTTCGTTGCAAAAAAAATGGATCTGCTTTTCAGGGTTTATCCTGCTTCTTCCAATTGAAATTCTCGACGGCTTCTCATTAAACTACGGCGCATCACCTGCTGACTTATTGGCCAATGGATTGGGAAGCGTTGTTTGCTATCTGCATGTCTCCTTCAATTTTATCTCAAACACGTTCCCCAAATTTTCATTTCACACTACAACATTTAGTATCATTCGGCCTGATCTGCTAGGCTCGTCTGTTTTTCAGCAAACCTTAAAAGACTATAATGGTCAGACATACTGGCTTTCAGTGGATCCCAATAAAATTTTGAATACTAAAATCCTACCAAGTTGGCTTCTGCTTTCAATCGGTTATGGAGCGGAGGGGTTGCTGGGCGGGCATGATAACGAGTGGCAAGCCAAGGATGGCAACGTGATTGATTACTCGAATGTGACCCGAACCAAAAGAGTCTTTATTTCTGTTGACATTAATGCTGATTACTTCCGCAGTAAAAACAAATGGTTCAATTATTTATTCGCGCCTTTCGTATTGATCAAGTTTCCGGCACCCGCCATTGAAATCAATTTTGAACGAGGTATTATCCTGCATCCAATTTATTTCTGAGCAGCTTCTTCAGAGTTAACTTTCCTGGTGGTTATTCTATTAATTGTAAAGCCCAGCGTCAAACCTACGAGTGCAAAGCCAATCATTATAAAAATAAAATTCTCTTCAAATGATTTGGTCTGCAGGTTCAGCAACCGCCCTGTCCAGTAACCGGCGGTGCTCACCGTAGTCGCCCAGATCAAACCCGTAACTGTGCTATAAAAAAGATAGCTTATCGGCCGCAGTCCGCTCATGCCAATTACCAGAGGTATGATAATGCGGAAGCCATAAAGGAACCGGTAGCTAAAAAGAATCTGGAGTTTGTGATGATGAAAGAAGTCGGTGACCGGCTTAAACTTCGCTTGCAATTTTGGGCGCTTCGCAATGAAGACTTTCCCGTTCAGTCGGCCGATTAGAAAGTAAATCCAATCACTTATGAAAGAACCTGAAAACGCAGCCAGCACAGTCCAAGGGAATGCAAATAAGCCCTTATAAATCAATGAAGAGGCTGTAAGGATCGCTGTTTCACCCTCAAAAAAAGTACCTACCATCAGGGCTAAATACCCGAACTCATTAATAAATTTCTCCATGATTTAATTCAATTCCCCGATGCTTCCGTCACTTTTCCGTCTTTGTTGAGATATGATATGGTGTTCACCATTTTTCGTTCATTCAAATAGAGTTGATAGGCTTCATTGAAGTGACTTCGCTTGTGGATAGCTTCATCATATTTCTCGAGAGTGCCCAGCAACAATTCGCACACTTCACGCACAGCATGAGCATCCGACGCAGTTATGTAATCGGCTAATTCATTCTTAATAGAATAGTTCTGAAACAAAGGAGAGGCCTGATGTTTCACTAAAAACCGAAGGCCGCACTTTTCGGCAACACTCAGATCAAGCACATCGTCATAGACAAACGCAACTTCATGAGGCTGCAGGCTATTCTTCTTTAAAAAATGCTCAAACGCAACCAATTTGTTAATGGACTTAAAATATACGGCATGAAAATGTTCGCGCTGAGCTAAATGTAAGGCTGCGGGGTTTTCCTCTCCGGTGATGACGACCACGGAGGGCAGCGATCCGTGTTTCAGCCAATGACCAAACCGAAGCATGTTAGTACCCATAGAATCCACTTCACTGAAAGGGCTTCCACCTGCCGCGGTTTTCACGCCATCGTTGAAGACACCGTCCCAATCAAAGATGTAGGCTTTGATTTTAGAAAGCTTATCCTTGAATTCAACAAAAGGGCGGCAAAATGTGCCGCCCAGTTCTGTAAATATTATTTCGGTATTATCCATTGCTACTTAGCCTATTGAAGGCTAGTCTACTTCCATATCCTGAATATCAAGCATGCCTGAAGGCTTGCCATTTTCAGTTACGAGGATAGTATCTACTTTAGACTTCTTAAAAATCTCAGACGCTTCATACAGCATTGCATTGGCATCAACTGAAACGGGAGGATTGTATTTAAAGTCTCCCATTTTTTGCGTCAACACATTCCTTCCGTCTTGTTGTATTTTTCTACGGAGTTCTCCGTCGGTGAATACACCCAGAGCACTACCATCACCTTTTGTTACGGTTACCGCGCCAAATCCAAATTCAGTCATTTTTACAATAGCATCGGTAAGTGTAGCGTCAGAAGAAACAACCGGATTCACTTTATTGATAGCATCTTTCACTTTCACTGTCATCAGGCGTGTATGTTCAACGAACTGTTGTGTACCTAAAGAGGTGAAATTATTTTCTGTCAACACTTTCATCAGTTTCCAAGGAACTGTAATGGTGTGAACGCCAATATTGAGTGCATTGCGAACATGTTCTACGGTACGAACGGACGAGAACATCACTTTGGTATCGTATCCGTAATGATCCACGGCAAACACACATTGCTCAACCAGGTCAAGCGCATCATGACCTTGATCTTGCAAGCGGCCTACCAGCGGGCAAACGTACGATGCGCCTGCTTGCATAGCCATATATGCCTGCTGCAAAGTATAAATCAAATGAACATTTACCAGCAGACCTTCCCTTCTCAAAAGATTACAAGCTTTCACACCTTCCAGAGAAACAGGAATCTTGAAAACGGTTTTCTTAGGGTCAAGGCCCAACGCCAACTGGCGCTTCGCCTCTTTCAAAACATCTTCCGCCTTATCGCCAAGCGCTTCGATCTGAAGCACCGGGACAATTTTAGAAAGCTTTACGATAAGTCCGTCAACATCGGTAACCCCGCCACGGTGCATAAATGTAGGTGTCGTAGTAAGGCCGTTGAGGAAGCCCAGTTGAAATGCGTCTTCAATTTCTTTGAGATCTGCAGAGTCTAAGTACAATTCCATAAAATGTATTTCGGGTTAAATAAAAAAATTCTATTTCAAAACTGGAGTTTGTTCGCGGTATTTCACTTCAATCTGGTGGAGTTCAATCAATGGCTTCAAAAATTCTTCGAGGTCATACACGCACAATTGACTCGCCGCATCGCAAAGCGCCTTTTCTGGCTCCGGATGTGTTTCAATGAAAACGCCATCAACTCCCGAAGCAACTCCGGCACGCGAAAGAACTGGCAAAAATTCACGAGCACCGCCTTTAGCATCCGCACTCGGGATTCCGTATTTGCGGATTGCATGAGTAACATCAAAGACTACCGGGTATCCGATCTTGCCCATATGGTAAAAGCTACGTGGGTCGACGATAAGGTCGTTATAGCCAAAAGTATAGCCGCGCTCAGTGAGGATAATCTGGTCATTGCCTGCCTCCACACACTTGGTTACAGGATGTTTCATATTGTCGGGGGCAAGAAATTGGCCATGTTTGATATTAATCACCCGTCCGGTCTTGGCTGCAGCTACCATCAATGAAGTTTGCATGCAGAGATAAGCCGGAATTTGTAACACATCTACGACAGATCCGGCAGCAGAAGCCTGGTCCGGATAGTGAATGTCGGTGAGCAGCGGAAAACCGAATTGTTCCTTGATCTTGGCCAGCATCTTCACACCCTTGTCTAGGCCCGGGCCATTGTAATACTTGAGACTGCTACGGTTATCCTTCTGGAATGACGACTTATAGATGATCTTGATCTTCATCCGTTCCGAAACTTCTTTCAGTTTTTCGGCTGTGTCCATCATGATCTTTTCTTCTTCGATTACACACGGGCCTGAGATGAGGAAAAGCTCATCGGCACCGCACTCAATATTGCCTACACGAACTATTTTCTTATTCATAATGTCTACATTTAAACGGTTTGCAATTGATCAACCTAACGACCGAAAGGCAGATTTAATAAAAACTTAGCAAAGGTATTGACTTATTTAAAATTTTAACGCTTAATTTTGCAGAAACTAATTTAACCGAATGCCTTTTATCTAACGTAAAAACAACTAACGCGAATTGGAAAAAGAATTCAAATATCCCACGACCAGCCATTTCACCGCAGGTCTAAGCTTCAGCCACCAGGCGCTGAATAAATCCCACCTTTCTGTTGTCAACACAGGCAGGCGTCCGCATTGGCGGATTAGAATCTGATACTACCTCCCTCTCAATGAGATAGCAGCGCAATACCAAGGGTATTTCGCCATTTGTGCTTTAAGGTATTTTACTCATCTATTAATGTAAGAACTATCGTGGACAACAATATTATCGTGCGTGAGGCTACAGTGGCTGATGTACATTATGCCGAAACCATCACCAATGAAATGGCAGAGTCGGCCAAGGCCAGAGGTACAGGCATTGCAAAGCGTTCGCCCGAATACGTAAAAATGAAAATGGAAGAAGGCAAAGCTGTGATTGCCGTAACCCCGGTCGGGGAATGGGTCGGGTTTTGCTACATCGAGTCATGGGAACATGAAAAGTTTGTGGCCAACAGCGGGCTGATTGTCTCGCTTGCTTTCCGCAAAAGCGGTGTGGCTACCCTTATCAAGCAGAAAGTATTCGCTCTCTCCCGAAAGAAATATCCCGACGCAAAGATATTCGGGCTCACTACCGGTCTAGCCGTAATGAAGATCAATTCGGACTTAGGCTACGAACCCGTAACTTATTCAGAATTAACTACCGATGAAGAATTTTGGAAAGGCTGCCAAAGCTGTGTTAACTATGAAATACTAAAAAGCAAGGAGCGCAAAAACTGCATGTGCACGGCCATGCTGTACGATCCGGTAGAAAAAGCCAAGGAGGCTGAACAAAAAAAACTACATCAAGTGGGGCCGGGCAATTTTTGGGGGCGAGACATGCGAAGCGACAACCGGCTGTTTGACCGCTGGGTTAAGTTTAAACAGTTCGTATTACTGAAAGGCTGGCGAAAGAAAGAAGATGAGGGCAGCCCGAGGAAACCTTCGCTGATGAGTTTGTTCTTCTGGTAGTAGTCTAAAATATTTATTCATACTTGAAATGAAAAAAATTGTATTGGCTTTCAGTGGCGGATTGGATACTTCGTATTGTGCTATCTACTTGTCGAAAGAGTTGGGCTATGGAGTCCACACGATTACCGTGAACACCGGAGGCTTCAATGAAAGTGAAGTAAAGGAAATTGAAAAACGGGCACTAAGCCTTGGTGTCAAATCACATACTACCGTAGACGAAACAAAAAACTATTACGATAAGGTAATTCGATTTTTGGTGTTTGGTAATGTTCTTAAAAACGGAACGTATCCGTTAAGTGTGAGCGCCGAACGGATGTCGCAAGCGCTGGCTACCGCGAAGTATGCACAGCAAATCAATGCTCAGGCTGTGGCACATGGCAGTACCGGTGCTGGCAACGATCAGGTGCGATTCGATATGGTCTTTCAAATTCTGGCACCGGGCTTAGAAATCATCACTCCTATCCGGGATAAAAAACTTAGCCGCGAAGAAGAAGTCGAATATTTAAAATCGAATGGAGTGGCCTTCAGTTCAGAAAAAGCTAAATACTCTATTAATAAAGGAATCTGGGGAACTTCGGTGGGCGGCAAGGAAACCTTAAACTCCCTCGGCATGTTGCCCGAGGAAGCTTGGCCGACACAAGTGACAAAAGGCGGAAGTGAAGAGATTAAGTTGGGCTTTGAAAAAGGTGAGTTGATTTCGGTAAATGGAAAAGGATTTTCGCACCCTACCGAGGCCATTCAGTTTCTGCAGTCCATCGCCGGGCATTATGGCATTGGCCGAGATATACATGTGGGTGATACTATTATTGGAATAAAAGGTAGGGTTGGATTTGAGGCGGCAGCCCCGGTGTTAATCATCAAGTCTCACCATGCACTTGAAAAACACGTGCTCACCAAATGGCAGCTCAACTGGAAAGACCAACTCGCTCAGTTCTATGGCAACTGGCTGCATGAGGGTCAATATCTTGATCCGGTGATGCGCAACATTGAAGCTTATCTGTCCGACTCCCAGCAAAATGTAACAGGCGAAGTTTCCGTTACTCTATTTCCGTATCGCTTTCAAATTAATGGAATTACATCTCCTTATGATTTGATGTCTGCAAAGTTTGGAAAGTACGGAGAGATGAACCTGGGCTGGACAGGTGACGATGTAAAAGGGTTCACAAAAATTTTCGGCAATCAGGTGGCCATATATCATCAAGTGAAAGTTGAAGCGGAAAAAGGTTAGTCGTTATTAGTTAATCGTAAAACAATGAGCAAAATAAAAGCAGGCATTATCGGAGCAGCTGGATATACTGGCGGAGAAACTATCCGCCTGTTGCTCAATCACCCGTCTGCTGAATTGATTTTTGCTCAAAGTCGAAGTCAGGCGGGCAAGCATGTGTCCGAGACGCATACAGATCTGGTTGGTGAAACTGATTTAAGATTCTCCGCCTCTTTCGATAAGTCGGTTGATGTTCTTTTCCTTTGTCTTAGCCATGGCGAAAGTAAAAAGTGGTTGACAGACAATACCATTCCACTTCACACAAAAATCATAGATCTTGGAAATGATTTCAGATTAGGTGACAAAGTTGGTAGTCGGGAGTTTGTCTATGGTCTGCCTGAATTTCAAAAAGAAAAAATAAAAAGCGCCGGCAACGTTGCCAATCCAGGTTGCTTCGCCACAGCGATTCAGCTTGGGTTACTTCCATTAGCTGAAACTGGGATTCTCAGTGAAGTTTACACAACCGGCATCACGGGATCTACCGGAGCGGGGCAAAAACTTCAGGAGACGACTCACTTCACGTGGCGCACAAACAATATTTCCGCCTATAAAACATTAACACATCAACACCTTGGCGAAATCAAGAGGACGTTGGCTTCGTTGCAGGCAGGTTTTAATGACTTCATAAATTTTATACCCTGGCGTGGCGATTTTACAAGAGGGATTTACGTGTCATCGGTTGTGAAATGTAAGTTGAGTCTTGAAGAATTAAAAAATCTATATGGCAAGTTCTATTCGCGACATCCATTCGCACACATTTCAGCAACAATGATTGATCTGAAGCAAGTTGTGAATACCAACAAATGCCTGCTTCATGTCGAAAAGATTGAAGATAAACTCGTCATTCATTCTGCGATAGATAATTTATTAAAAGGTGCTAGCGGTCAGGCGATTCAAAACATGAATTTAATGTTCGGTCTTGATGAAAGCGAAGGCCTGCGGCTGAAAGCAAACAGTTATTAATTAAACAAAATGGCAGAAACTAAAATAGCTATACTTGGCGGAGGTAATCTCGGCGTGGCCATTGCACTGGGCGCGGCAAAAGGAAATGTTTCGAGTCCGAAAAACATTTCTATTACAAGAAGACATCTTTCCAAGATAGAACACCTCAAAAAAAATGGTTTTAAAGTTACTACCGGGAATACCGAAGCAGTCACGTCATCACGAATCATCATTTTGTGCGTTCAGCCCAAACAACTTCAGGGACTATTGCAAGAAATTGCTCCATCACTAAAAAAAGGCAAACATATTTTAGTCTCCACGATTACCGGAATTAGTACAGAGGAAATTTCTTCGCACATAAACAAAGAGATTCCGATAGTCAGAGCTATGCCAAATACCGCTATTGCAATCGGCTCATCGATGACTTGTATTTGCTCAAAAAACGCGAACGAAAAACAATTGAAAGAAATTCAAACTTTGTTTAACGCATTGGGTACGACTCTCGTCATTGAAGAAAGACTGATGAAAGCGGCCACCGTATTAGCGGCTAGTGGCATTGCTTTTTTTATGCGCTATATTAGAGCCGCAACTCAAGGCGGAATTCAGTTGGGCTTCGATTCTGAAGAGTCGCAACTTATTGCAGTTGAGACAGCTAAGGGAGCTGCCTCGCTCCTGTTGGGCAATCATTCACATCCCGAAATTGAAATCGACAAAGTCACAACACCCGAAGGTTGTACCATTGCGGGATTAAATGAAATGGAGCATCAGGGATTAAGCTCAGCACTCATAAAAGGTATTATTACATCTTTCGAAAAAATCAATTCTATAAAAAAATGAAGCTCTTCGATGTCTACCCACTTTTTCCTATTGAACCAATGAAAGCTCAGGGCTCTTGGCTCTGGGACAAGCAGGGGAATAACTATCTTGATTTATATGGTGGTCACGCAGTGATCTCAATTGGCCATAACCATCCTCATTATGTCAGTGCAATAAAAAATCAATTGGATAAAATCAGTTTCTACTCCAACAGTGTTCAAAATTCTTTGCAAGAAAGGTTAAGTGAAAAGCTAGGGCAGGTTTCTGGTTATCCTGATTATCAGTTATTCCTTTGCAACTCGGGAGCCGAAGCAAACGAGAATGCACTCAAGCTTGCCTCGTTTGTCAACGGAAGAAAAAAAGTAATCGCATTCAAAAAGTCATTTCACGGAAGAACTTCCGGGGCTGTGGCTGCTACCGACAATCCAAAAATTGTAGCGCCATTTAATTCCGGACATGAAATCGAATTTCTTCCGCTAAATGATGAACAAGCATTTAATCAATCTATAAACAATTCCGTTGCTGCAGTTATTATCGAAGGTATTCAGGGCGTGGGCGGCATTCAACTTCCAAGCGAATCATTTTTACAGCTGCTCTCTAAAAAATGTAAGGAAGTCGGTGCCTTGCTGATACTTGATGAAGTGCAATCGGGTTATGGACGAACGGGAAAATTTTTTGCGCATCAATTTGCAAGTATCAAACCAGATTTGATTACCATCGCTAAAGGTATGGGCAATGGCTTTCCGGTAGGAGGAGTTTTAATTGAGCCATCGATAAAGCCATGGAGTGGAATGCTTGGGACCACGTTTGGCGGAAACTATCTTGCATGTGCTGCCTCACTGGCTGTGCTTGAGGTCATCGAAAAAGAAAATCTGATGGAGAATGCCGAGAAAATCGGAAATTACCTGATGTCTCAAATCCAATCCGTTCCATCGGTTTTACAAGTGCGCGGACGTGGCTTAATGATTGGCTTCGATTTACCGGAAAGCCTGTCAGGTTTACGCCAAGAGCTTTTGTTCAAGCATCATATCTTCACCGGCGAAGCAAAACCAAATACTATTCGCTTACTGCCTTCGCTGGCGTTGAAAATTGAAGAAGCCGATTTATTGATGGAAGCATTGGCGTTCGAACTAAAAGCATTTGCCTGATGAAGCAATTCCTATCCGTCAATGATGTGCCCAATATCAATGCGCTAGTTGACAAAGCGCTTGCCTTTAAGATAAACCCATTGGCAGATCAGCATCTCGGGCAAAAGAAAAGAATGGGACTGCTGTTCTTAAATCCGAGTATGCGCACGCGTTTGAGCACACAAATTGCGGCACAAAATCTGGGCATGGAAGCTATTGTATTTAATGTTGGCCAGGATGGTTGGGCCCTGGAGTTTGAAGACGAGGCCATCATGAGTGGCAACACCGTGGAACATGTAAAAGATGCCGCCCCGATTTTAGGAAAATATTTTGATGTGCTGGGTGTTCGCACCTTTCCTACGTTACAAAATAAAGAAGAAGACTACAGTGAATTGTACGTCAACCAGTTTATAAAATATTCAGGCATTCCTGTTATAAGTCTGGAGAGCGCAACACTGCATCCGCTGCAAAGTCTTACCGATCTGATTACAATCACAGAAACATTTAAAGAAAAAAGAAAGCCAAGGATAGTGCTCACGTGGGCACCGCATGTAAAGGCGCTTCCGCAATGCGTGGCCAATAGTTTTTCACAATGGGTGAATGCTTGGGGAAAAGCGGATTTTGTAATTACACATCCTGAGGATTATGAGCTTGACCCGAAGTTCACAAAAGGAGCATCGATTACTCATCATCAGGACGAGGCGCTTGAAAATGCAGACTTTGTTTATGTAAAAAACTGGAGCACGTACAATGATTATGGTAGAATTTATTGCAACGACCCTCAGTGGATGCTCACCAACAAAAAATTGAAACCTACTAATAATGCTAAAATAATGCATTGCCTGCCTGTAAGAAGAAATGTGGAGCTAAGCGATGAAGTGCTTGACAACGCCCATAGTATAGTGACACAACAAGCAGCAAACCGGGTATGGGCTGCACAAGGAGTATTGAGCGAAGTATTAAATGGATTGGGTAAATAAAATGAGTATCAATTCTATTTAGGATTGACTTAGCCCATTGAATATCGATAGAAAACTATGAACAAACTATATATCATTAAAATAGGCGGCAACGTACTCGATAATGAAAAAGCGTTAGCCGAGTTCCTCAAAAACTTTGCTTCTATACAAGCACCAAAAATCTTAGTTCACGGAGGCGGAAAAATTGCCACAGATATCGGAAACCAATTGGGCATCGAATCAAATTACGTTGATGGAAGAAGGATCACGGACTCTCCGACCCGTGATTTGGTAACCATGGTTTACGGTGGCCTTCTGAATAAACAAATTACAGCTCAGCTTCAGGCTTTGCATTGCAATGCTATGGGCGTAACCGGCGCAGATGGAAATTTACTGCGCGCCACCAAACGTCCCGTTACAAAAATTGATTACGGTTATGTGGGTGATATCACTCCCGAGAGTGTTAACTCTACTTTTCTTTATTTTCTATTAAAACAAAACGTCACTCCAGTATTCGCTTCACTCACACACGCCAACGGCGAAATCCTGAATACCAATGCCGATACAATAGCTTCAGTGCTAGCAATCTCGCTGAGCAAACATTTTGATACGCGATTGATATTTTGCTTTGAGAAGAACGGAGTTTTGAAAAATGTAAATGATGAAAACTCTGTGATCAGCAATCTTACTAAAGAACTTTATGATAAACTTTTGAAGGAAGGCTCCTTTCACGATGGCATTTTGCCAAAGCTTGAAAATGCTTTTGCTGCAATTCAATCGGGAGTGAAAGAAGTTTTGATTGGAGAGCACTCTCACCTATTAGCAAATACCGGTTATGACACTCGCGGAACTTTGATTACGCTACAATGAAAGAGCACTTGCCCGGCATTGCGATTGATCTACTGCAGCAATTAATTTCCATTCCGTCTTTTAGTAAGGAGGAAACGAAGACGGCATCATTGATTGAAGACTTTTTAGCTTACCACAATATTATATCGGTTCGTAAGGGCAACAACGTCTGGTCGAAGAATCGGTTTTATGATCCTACAAAGCCGACAATACTTCTTAATTCACATCACGATACTGTAAAACCAAATCCTGCCTATATCCGAAATCCATTTTCGGCAAATATTGAAGACGGAAAACTATTTGGCTTGGGAAGCAACGATGCCGGCGGCGCATTAGTATCACTTCTTGTTACCTACTTCTATTTTTATGGAGAAAAGAATTTAAAGCATAATTTAATACTCTTGGCTTCGGCTGAAGAGGAGATATCGGGTACAGGTGGAGTTGAATTGGTTTGGAATGATTTACCAAAGATTGATTGTGCCATTGTTGGCGAGCCGACATTGATGGAAATGGCAATCGCCGAAAAAGGTTTGTTGGTTTTGGATTGTATTGCTAAAGGAAAAGCTGGCCACGCTGCTCGCGAAGAGGGTGTAAATGCAATCTATGAGGCGTTGGATGACATTACATGGTTTGAAAGTTTTCAATTTCCAAGGATTTCCAAAACCCTCGGCAAAGTAAAAATGACCGTTACCATGATCAATGCAGGTCAGGCTCACAACCAAGTTCCACCGGAGTGTAAATTTACTGTTGATTGCCGGGTGACCGATGCATATTCATTTGAGGAAATTCTCGAAGAAGTAAAAAGGAATGTGAAATGTGAAATCGTACCACGATCACTGCGTTTGCGTCCTTCAAGTATCGAAGAGACACATCCATTGGCGCTTGCCGGGAAAAAGCTTGGCTTGAATTTTTATGGTTCACCTACCACCTCAGATCAGGCATTGATTCCCGTTCCTTCAGTGAAAATTGGACCTGGGGATTCAGCTCGCTCTCACAGTGCCGATGAATTTATTTATACATCTGAAATAGAAAAGGGAATAGATACCTATATTGATCTTCTGGAGGGAGTAATAAAATGAACGAAGGCGTTAAGGTTTTAAAAACAGAAATACTTTCCAACAATTGGTATGTACTAAAGAAAGTTACTTTCAACTTTCTTACCCGAAAAGGAAACTGGATTGAACAAAGTAGAGAAGCGTACGATCGCGGTAATGGTGCGACTATTCTATTATACAATAAAGAGACTGCCAATGTGATTTTAACTCGTCAATTCAGAATGCCCACGTTCATCAACGGCAATCCCACCGGAATGCTAATAGAGGCCTGCGCCGGTTTGCTCGATCTTGATAACCCGGAAGATTGCATCCGTCGAGAAACAGAAGAAGAGACTGGTTTTAAAATCAAAGAAGTAAAAAAGATATTCGAAGCTTACATGTCTCCGGGTTCTGTCACGGAGGTGTTGTATTTTTTTATTGCTGAATACTCAAGGGATATGCAAATATCGGAAGGTGGAGGCGTGGATGATGATGAGAACATTGAAGTATTGGAAGTACCTTTTTCGAATGCACTGAAGATGATTGAGACAGGCGAGATACGTGATGGCAAAACAATTATGCTGCTTCAGTATCTACAAATTCACAATATACTTTGATGGCCACACAAATCTCACGCTTTGAATTAGAATCGATATGAAACTTTGGCAAAAAGAAAAAGATTCAGACAGCGCGGTAAACAAGTTCACCGTTGGCAACGACCGCAAAACAGATCTCTATCTTGCTTCTGTTGATATACTTGGCTCGTTAGCTCATATCCATATGCTCCAGTCAGTGGGGTTGCTAACAAAAGATGAGCTGCGTATCTTATCACAAGAGCTTAAGTTGATCTATAGCGAAGTTGAAAAAGGCAATTTCATTATTGAAGATGGAGTAGAAGACATTCATTCGCAGATCGAAATTCTATTAACCAAAAAACTGGGTGACGTAGGAAAAAAAATTCACAGTGGTCGCAGCAGAAACGATCAGGTATTAGTTGACATCAAGCTTTTTCTTCGAAATGAAATACAAAACCTTACTAGCGAGATAAAGTCTTTGTTTGACTTGCTCCAAACAAAGAGTGAAGAACATAAGGAGAAACTTCTTCCAGGCTACACACATCTACAGCTTGCTATGCCTTCGTCTTTCGGGCTTTGGTTTGGAGCCTATGCTGAAAGTTTGTCTGACGATCTGATTACACTTCAAGGTGCTTATCAAATTGTAAATAAAAACCCGTTAGGCTCCGCGGCAGGTTATGGCTCTTCCTTTCCGTTGAATAGAAAGATGACGACCGACTTACTTGGGTTTGATGATTTGAATTATAATGTGGTGTATGCTCAGATGGGGCGTGGCAAAACCGAACGGATTGTTGCACAAGCTATCGGCAATCTGGCCGCTACGCTTTCTAAGCTGGCAATGGATGCGTGTCTATTTTTAAATCAAAACTTTGCATTCATTTCTTTTCCTGACGAGCTCACAACTGGCAGCAGCATAATGCCCCACAAAAAAAACCCCGATGTATTTGAGTTGATTCGTGCAAAATGTAATTCCCTTCAATCATTACCCAATGAAATCATCTTGCTGACCAACAATTTGCCATCAGGTTATCATCGCGATTTTCAGCTTCTTAAAGAAAAAGTGTTCCCTGCTTTCGAAACTTTAACAGATTGCCTGCAAATGGCTGCGTTGATGTTGTCAAATATTAAAATCAAAGACCGCATTCTCGAAGACGAAAAATACAAGTACTTATTCAGTGTAGAGGAAGTTAATAAGCTTGTGCTGTCGGGAGTACCATTTCGCGATGCTTACAAGAAAATAGCGAACGAAATTGAAACGGGGAAGTTTACGTACTCACCTAAAGTCAACCACACCCACGAAGGAAGCATTGGCAACTTATGTAACGACAAAATTAGGGAGAGCTTTGATCAAATCCTTCGCACATTCAATTTCGAAAGATCGAATAGTGCCATTAAGAAATTACTCGATTAGTCAGTGTTCCATATCTTTCAGCTCAATCTCAAGTGCACGTGTGCTGATGTAAATCTCATTCAGCGATAGTCCTAATGATAGCAAGAGGAAACCCAGACTCAGGCCAAAAGTTACAAAGGCCGGCACTTCATAGCCAAAATAAACGAGCAACATACAAAGCACACACAAAAAGAAACTAAGAATACCGGAAGCTTGCATTTGCTTAATCAATTCTAATCTGCGCTTCAGGTTTTTGATTTGCTCATGGACGATTGCGCGCTCTTCAGGTACTTGCTTGTATTTGGTGTGCAGGTTTCTAATTAAAGTAGCCAATGCTAAAAAGCGATTAGTATACGCGAGCATCAGCAAAGTGATGGCAGGAAATAAAAGTGCAGGAGTATCGATAGCGAATGGCATAACTGAATTTTGAATAGATTAAATTTGCAGTCTAAAATTATCGAAACATTTTCATGCAAGCACAAACTATTTTATTGGTTATCATCGGGATTGTTGTAGTAAGTTATCTCTTTGGTCAGTTTTTGGAATACCTCAACCTACAAGCGCAGCGAAAGGAAATACCTGCGGAGATTGCCTCTTTTTACGACAAAGAAAAATATCTCAAGTCATTGGATTACCATCGGGAGCAGACTTATTTCTCATTTATAACCTCGGCATTCAGTCTTGGCCTTTCATTACTAATGCTCATGCTGGGTGGCTTTGGATGGTTGGATACCTTTCTCCGCGGCTTCATCACTTCAGAGATCCCGCTGGCATTGACATTCTTTGGCGTGCTCGCAATTGCATCCGATTTAATTACAATTCCTTTTCAATGGTATTCAGTTTTTGTAATCGAAGAGAAATATGGATTTAATAAAACCACTCCGAGAACCTTCATTGTTGACAAACTAAAAGGTTATTTGCTCGGAGCTATCATTGGCGGGCTCTTACTTTCGGCATTGATTTACCTGATCGGAAAGATCGGACCAAACTTCTGGGTCTGGTTCGGGATAATCGCTGCGGGGTTTATTCTGTTGGCTAACTTATTTTACACTTCACTAATTCTCCCTTTGTTTAACAAATTAACTCCGTTGCCTGAGGGTGAATTGAAAGACGCCATTCAAACCTTCGCGAAGAAAGTAAGTTTTCCACTGGACAATATTTTTGTAATGGACGGCTCAAAGCGATCTAAAAAAGCAAATGCATTCTTTGCAGGAATCGGCAAGAAAAAGAAAATAGTATTGTTTGACACCCTGATCACCAATCATACTTCAGAAGAGTTGGTAGCGGTACTTGCACACGAGGTGGGGCATTTTAAAAAGAAACATATCGTGTTTGGCTACGTGCTCTCAGTAATTCAAATCTTCTTCACGTTGTGGGTTTTGTCATTGATGGTTTTCAATCAAAACGTTTCAATGGCACTTGGCGGAACTCAAACTGCCATCCATCTCAACTTGATTGCGTTTACAATTCTCTTCTCTCCTATCTCGGGTATCACCGGATTGTTGATGAGTATATACAGTCGCAGAAATGAATTTGAAGCAGACCGTTATGCCAAAGAAACATTTGACGGAAATGCTCTGGCAAACGCCCTGAAAAAATTGTCAGTCGATTCGCTCAGTGACTTGTACCCGCACCCTGCCTACGTCTTCTTTCATTATTCGCATCCGCCATTACTAGCCAGGCTACAAGCTCTTAAAAAAAGTATTTAGCCACATCGACAAGAATCTTCCGATTGCTGGATCATATTGCCTTGCTGTAAAGTCATACCAGTTGAGAGAAAGGGCTTCTTCAGTTTACACCTTAAAACTGCATCTTCAATCCTAGAATAAATGTTCTTGCCGGAGGATAACCTCCATAGTCAAATCCCCGTGACGCATTGCCCAGATTATGATTTACATTGACAAGAGGATCGAGCCCGCTGTACTTTGTCAACAATAAGAGGTTCTGCCCTGTGACTGAAACACTGAGTGACTTTAATAAGGAATTTGTTAGCGGGACGCGGTAAGAGATCGAAGTATAAGATAGTCGCACAAAATCACCTTTTTCAAGGTACTTGGAAGAAACAGCATTCGGGTTACGTGGATTTTCAATTGAGTTCAATACAGCATACGTAACGTTATTGGCAGTTGCTAAACTTGACTTTGTCAGAAATGCATTGGTCGTGTTATTGTAAACATAAAAACCCGTGGAGGAAGTGAGCAAAAAAGAGAGTTCCAAATTTTTGTAACTGAATTCATTTGAAAGACCACCGGAAAAAGTAGGAAGGGCCGATCCTAGAAGTTTGTTTTGGGCGTTGGAGGCATAGGTGTTAACACCGGAAGCATCGTAACCGGTAAACTGTGGCATACTCCAGGTAAACAGAGGATGCCCGTTCGTAATTATTTGGGCATAAGCTCCGGTGAGCCCCGGGCCAAAAACGGCACCAGTGGCTACTGGCACACCGAAATTCTTCACTTCGTTTTTATAAAACGTCATATTTAAGGAGCTGTTCCAGTAAAAATCGCCCTGTTTAACAGGTGTGCCGATAAGGACAACCTCTACACCCCTATTAACAACCGCACCAGCGGAATTGGAGAGGAAGTTGGGGCCAGAACCAAATCCTCCGCCAGAAGAGTAATTAAGAATATGATCGCGAGTGTTATTGAAATATTCTATCGTGCCTCCGATTCTGTTCGAGACTTTCCAATCCAAAGCAACTCCTATGGCTGTGGCTGTTTCAGGTTTTAAGCGTGAATTTCCGTTGTAAAAAATTGAAATCGGATTGCTAAAGCCATAAGGCGTCCAGAAACTGGTATATGTCTGCGTGGCATGAGGATCAAGACCTTCCTGACTTCCTAATTTACCATAGCTACCGCGCAGGTCAAATTCAGTGAACCATTTGGCAAGGTTGTTACCAGCAAAAGTCTCCTTGTTTAGTTTCCACCGGCCAGTCAATCCATAATACAAACTATTCCGGTTTGAAGAGGCAAATTTGCTGGACTCGTCGTCGCGCAATATCCCCGTGATAAAGATTTTTTCCCTGAAACCATAGCCAACCCTGGCAAAATAGGAAGTCAATTTTGTGGTCGAAGTGGTAGACGGATAGGCCGAAGTGATAATATTAAAATTGTCTATATCCTTAATGAATACATCTGTTGGAGTGGTAACAGGATTATTGAGACCCCATGCTAAGTTTCCATAACTATTTGATTTGAATTCCTGATAGTTATAACCGCCGTTGGCGCTGATGGCATGAGCTCTAAATACTTTGTCGAACGACAGCGTCAGCCCAAGCAGTGAAGAAGTATTGGTTAAATATTGATAAACCGCCCTGCCATTCCCTGTGATTTGATTATTGTAAGCGAACCCGTTTATCACCGTGTTTCCCAAGCCCCAGTTCATAGGTATCCTTGGGTCTGCAAATGATTTTCTAAGCGAGTTGGAATTATTAATTCCCGAAGAAGCGGTAAGCGCAAGCCCATCAAGAATCTCATATTTTAATGAAAGATTACCCATAATCCGGTTGACATTATCGTTGTCGGATAAATAAGCGAGCATGGCAGCAGGGTTTCTTCTTCCATCACCAGTGTCAAAAAATGTTCCGCCTGGTGAATAAACAGGTGCCGTTGGATTAAAATAGATTGCAGACTGAATCAAGCTTCCCAGGTAACCTGCATTGTCCGTTATGGGTGCATATTGATTTTTTACATTACCGACCGTACCCTGGGCATCCAATAAAAGTTTATCCTTAATTAAATATTTCGATAAATTAACCCGGCCAGTAAGGCGTGTCAATCCCGAATTGTTGACTACTCCCGGTTGATTTTCATAAGAACCGCTTACGCGCAGTTTGGTCGTTGCATCGGCCATGCTCCAACCCAACTGGTATCCATTCACAAGGCTTGTCCTGAAAATCTGTTTCTGCCAATCAGTGCTACTTCCCAGATTTATTGGTGGAGAAGACACATTTTGTTTTGCGGTAGCCGGAGATACACCGTCGGCAATACTGGCGTTTTCCACACCAGTCAGAAAATCGTTGGGGCTCAGCAGGTCATATCGTTTTGCAGGCTTTGAAAACCCAGCGTAGGTATTAAAGGTAAAGCCACCTTTCCCTTTCTCGCCAGATTTTGTGGTGACCAGGATCACACCATTGGCAGCACGCATGCCATAAATCGCAGCTGCGGCATCTTTAAGAATTACGATGGAGGCAATATCGTCGGGGTTAAGAAAGAAAAGCGGGTTCTTTGGTGTTGATGTCCCTTCAACTCCACTCCGCGTAGGTGATGTTCCATTATTATCCATCGGCATACCATCAATGACATAAAGAGGTTCATTATTTCCTGGCAAAGGAGAGGAATACCCGCGTATGGCGATGCTGCTCGCCGCTCCCGGTTCACCCGATGATGGAGTAACTGTAACTCCGGCGATTTTCCCTGCAAATAGCTGCTCGGGCGTGGCAATGACACCCGGGTTAAAATTTTGACTTGCCAGGTTTACAACGGCACCAGTAAGTCTGGATTGAGAGACAACTCCATATCCAATTGCAACTGTAGGATCCTCTTCCAGCATCACTACTACTGAGGATTGCTTACCTAAACTTAACTCGCGGGTGGAATAACCTGGTGCCGAAAAGACCAAGATCCCACCATTGACTACAAAAGAGAAATGACCCAACGAGTTGGTTGTGGTGCGATTATAAGTTCCCTTTTCTTCGACATTTACGTCCTGAATAGGAATATCTCTGGCGGTGGTCACAACTCCAGTCACATTCTGCGCGCTTCCTTGAAAAGCTATTATGAAAAATAAAAAAGCAATCGATTTTATCATACTTACAAACCTAAATTCAAACCAATTTGATACGATCTCAAATTTGGAAGGGTTCCATTGTCTATTCCGTGGTTCCAAGATGATTGGATGTTTCCCGAGTTAACCTCAGGGTCCATGCCTGAATATTTTGTTATAGTCAATAAATTACGGCCTGACAATTCAAGTTGCATTTTTCTCCAATGCGAAAGTTTCATAAGTCTGACAAGATCAAATTTAAATGAAACATTGCGTAAGCGAAGAAACGAAGCGTCTTCATAGAAATAGTCAGAGTAGCCATAGGCAGGAACCCCGTAATAAAATGCAGACCATGCGCCAGTAGACTGATTGACTGTAAACGGCTTGTTGAAGTCGTTATGAAATCCGCCAAAATACATTAACTCCTTTACCATATTGTATAAATGGCTTTTATAAATCCAATCCAGCTGAAACGATACTGTGAAAAGATTCAGTAACTTAATTTCGTTGATAAATGATGAATTGAACTTAGGAGCACTGTCGCCAAGCGGGTATTCATTATTGGTTGCTATCGGAGTCTTATTGACAGCATCTACCACGTAGCCATTACTTGCAATAACATAATTTGCTTGTTGAGCTAACGGAATGTAATAATTTCCATTCTCATCTTTTTGGTCGATTCGCGTGAGGAGGCGAACTCCTCTGATCTGCCCTATGCCTTCGCCGACTTGAAATCCAACGCGGGGTTGAAGTTCACCAATGGATCCAGCAATGTATAATGTACCCGATCGATTAGCATCTATGCACGAAACCTGGTGACCAAAAAAAGTTGTGATATCCCATTGAAATCGTGAACTGGAGTAGATAGTCGAGCTAAATGAAAACTGAACACCCTTTGATGAGAGTGCAAAGCTTGCTCCATATGTACCATAATAACCTGTGCCAGGAGAGAGACTATAGGGGTATTCAGAGTTGGGTGTATTTCGTTGCCATTCGGTTATCGAAATTCCCGAATTTCTAAACCACCTTCTTTCTGGGCGATTGATTGCTATATCAAGGCCTGCTTCGCTTTCAGTAGAAGTCTCGGGAGGCTGCGAAATGAACTCTGTGCCATAGGTATCCAAAAAAGATATTGGTTGAACGCCGGCTTTGCCCACTGCTCCCCTTAATTTAAATTGTGAGATCTTATTCAATACATTAGAACTGTGCCAAAATCCCATCTGCGAAAAATCAGCTTGTATTGTGCCTTGCCTAAAAGCTTTTAATTCCAGATGAGTGATCGATGAGTAATCCTTTCTCAATGCTCCCGAAATTCCGAGCCAGTTATTAAACTCAAAGGTTTGATGAAACAAGAGGCTATTTGTTTTTAGCCACTCCCTTCCAGTAAATGAATACAAATACGAGGGCATTGTTGTTGTCGACAAGTTATCATCCATTTTCCTCCATTCGGATCTTGCCCAGCTTGTAGATTTGATTGGAACTGAGAGATTCAAATCTTTCTTAAAGTCAATAATGGCTGTTGCATTTAGTACACTATGTTCCGTAAGGTAATTCCTTTGAGTATTCAGGCTTTCGCCCTTTTTATTAAACCCATTGTAAATAGCAAGATATTCATGAGTTTGAATAACATTTTTGTTCTGACTCTGATCGGCAATATTTACTTTCTCGCTACTGTGAGAAGTATTGATTCCATACCTTGCATCTACCGACAGAATATTAGACAGTCTGTAGATGGCATGAAAGCTTTGAACGAGATCGGTGAGATTACTATTCCGGTTGCTATACTGCATGACATAATTCGGGTTAGAACTGGTACCTGAACCTGCGCCCGTATTATAGATGTATCCATAATTTCCATCAGTGTCCTTTATGGAGTAATTAACAAAAGGCTTGGTTTCTAACATAGAAACGATCGCCGCCTGGTCGAAGTAGTTAACAGTATTCTCTGTCAGTGCATATTGTGTAGTCGATCTTAAGGTTAATCGGCTTGTTAAGGCAACTCCCATGTTCAAAGCGAGGTTGGTTCTGTTGTTGTATCCATCATGGGCAAAATTATTATCCATGCGATTGTTGGAAATCGAAAATAGCACATCCGTTTTTTGACCTCCACCCGAGAGCGAAATGCGGTTAGTAGCAGATTTGGCTTGATTAAAAAAATCAGCAAAGTGATCGTTGAAATGAAAATTCCCCTGATACATCTTGCTGAAAATACTATTGGGACCAATTGTAGTACTGAGATTACCTGAGAGAGTAAGATTATTGGGATTGAGTGTAATAATGTTACCATTGATGTCAATCAAGTTTCCGTTGCTGTCTGTTTTATAATTATGCAATCTTGACTTCTGAAGGTTACCCTGATTGATTACCGTGTTTTGAGATATACTGGACGATATGTCTATTTTAAGCTTACCCTTTTGGCCACGCTTTGTCACAATGCTGATTACTCCGTTGGCCCCCTGGTACCCAAAGATTGCAGCTGCCGCTGCTCCCTGGATTATTTCCACACGTTCCACCAGGCTCGGGTCTAAAGCGTTCATCCGGGTTTCTCCAAGCTGGACTCCATCCACAAGTATCAGAGGCAGAGTTCCATTAATAAGCGTGTTGATCCCTCGCAATTGAATGTTTACCGGTGCCCCGGGAGTGCCACTGACGCTCGAAAACATTGCACCGGCGACTTTACCCACCAACGCCTGATCTAACGAAAAGCTGGGAACGGTTGGCAGTTGATCCGCCTTCACAGTCTCAACAGAGACTGCTGGCTTGCTCAGGGAGAATTGATTTGCTTTAGCTTTGAGAGTATCTTCTTTGGTAAGGCTTTGACCGCTAGCTGATAATGTGGTGAGCAGCAAAAATATGACAAGAAAATAAAGGTCTATTCTTTGATTAACAATCGGGTTTAAATCAGATGATAACATTGAGGTGGAAGGTTTTAGGGATTGGGTGCAAAAATAATAATCTATGCGCACTCGTAGAAATGAAAAAATAGTTGTTCGTTATTAGTTGTTGGTTTGGGGCAGCCCCTCGTTCCCTTACTCCGGCAGGCAAACTCGGGCCGGGCTATCCACTACAAGTCCGACCTTACTCAAACCCCATCGCTCTTCGGGCTTTTCGCTTCTATCCCTGCTGCAGAGTAGTGGATGCACCATGACATCGACTGCATATTCTGTTCTCCATCAGCTTTTCTGTAGCACTAAAGGTAGGATCAGCGCATTACACGTTCCATAACCCCTCAAAATAAAACAGGATGAATATTTACCCCATCCTGTTTTTATGCATCATGTTCGTTTTGTCAGCTTCCCTCAACTGATTATCAACTTGTTAACGTCTCATCAGCTTTTCTGTACCATTACCACTTACATCCTGTTTTCCTTCCGACCAGATAAAGTATCGCATTACTTACACTACCAACTCCTTCAAAAAATCACCTCTCCTAAAAGAAAATTTCCTCTAAATTTTTCTAATCTATAATTCTTAAAATTTTCCGCATTAATCTCGGTGGAGTAAACCAGATTTAATGGTATTGTTCCTTGTGTATCATTCGAGAATAAATCTAGTGACTTGTCTTCCCTCGGCTCTCCAATTAAGTAATTTATTCTTGTCTCGTTAGCTGTTAGGCGGTCCGGAAGAAATATCAAATATTGACCACCATACTCATCAACTATATTGACGTTGATTGCCTTTTCTGTTCCTAATTCCCAAGGCTCAATGATGTTTAATTTTCCAATTCTAGTTTTCATGCGTTCATTAATCAGTAGAATTACTTAATGGTTGTTCATTTACCACCTGGGCTGGGATCTTACCTGTTGCCTTTCGTTCGAGTCCACCACTGGGTTTACCATTTGCAGGTTTCACTTTCGTCGGTTTAGAAAACTTCCCTTTTGGCACTTTTAAAGTAGCTTTGACCTGAGGTATTTATTTTCTAACAGCCTTGACTATTGCGGACGCCCCAATGGTAAGAATGCCAATCAATAAACCGCCTCCTAAAATAAATGCCCACCAATAAACCAACACCCAGCCTAAGTAATATGTTATCGACTTATAAAAGTCCTTCAGCCAGTTTCCCGTTAGCCAATTATTATTTACTATGTCGTACCAGCCTAGAGCGTAGGTAAGGAGAATCATAAATAACAATCCCCATCCAAAATTTTTTATAAATCTCATTCTGTATTTCAGTTTTGTTTCAATTGCCATTCTTCTGGCGTCTTCACTTTATTTTTGGATCAGCTTGCTGAAACATTTTATTCCAGTCGTTCAAAGAATAATTCTTTCCATTGTGATTGATCCCCGTGAAGTTGCCATCTTTATCAACTGATAGTGTCAAATTAAATTCCGCAACTGGATTGTCCTTATTCTCACCTGGCAAACTGGAATAAGGATTGCCCTCGTAAAAACCAGCCGCTAGGAATACATGGTTGCCTGATGGATCACTAATGAATGCTTCCGTGGAAGGAAAATTGTCACCAGTAAGCTTTCCTGATATTGATAGAGTGCCAGCCTTCTTATTTTCAGTGATTGACATACTTGAAAAAACATTTATGTCGGGTGTCAGTTTTTGAGGCGTCAATGGATTGCCAGCAGCTAAACTTGTTTCAAAATCAAATTTCTTCGATCCATCCTTTGATTGAGATGATGAGAAGGAAGTAACTCCTCCAGTTGGTGTAGCTCTACCTTCACCGAGTAAAGGGTGAGATGATCTATTGCTCCAATTAAAAGTACTGGGCTTACCCTTATCCGTGTCAAAGAAAACGATTTGGCTTGAACGAGCTGTTTGCGCATAGCTTGTAGAAAACCCTCTATTGTTTCCATCGCCATGAAAACCACCACCAAAGGAATTGAAAGGCGCAAGTGATCTGATCGTTATTGGGTAAGGAATCATACCACCCACGTCAACGAAACGGATTGGATTGTTAAAAGAGTAGCTGTACGGTGACCAGCTTGGCATCTTCTCGGTGAGCGGGTCTATTACCCACCATCTTCCCAATGCGGGGTCAAACATGCGCTGACCATAATCTTCCAAGTTGAGACCTAAATCTTTCTGAAGCTCTTTGCCATTGTAGAGATACTTATTCTCTAAAGAGTTCTCTCTCTGGTACGAGTTAAAGGCGAGACCGAACGGATAAAAATCTTCCTGCTGCACTACCTGCCTTAAGTAGATAAATCCTCTTGTTTGATCAAATACCAACGGCCATCAATGCGTTTAAAGTAATAAAATCTTTGTATTCCATTGCCGAGTCCATGCCATGCAAAAACTCGTTCATTCGTATCACGCATTTTATTATTGAAATTATCATAAATCTGACCGTAAGATGGTTGATCGCGTTGGAAAAAAGATACAAGTTTCCAGTCGCTTTTTTTAACATAAGTTGTAACGGTCCCTGCTAAAGATTCATCTAATGATACAGACTGCAATGGAAACTTAGTTCGGTCTAGTTGAAATTTATTATCCCAACTAAATCTTTGAAGAAATTCAATAAAATTCTCGTTGGCTACATTTGCCTTAGCACTCAACGTTTGGCAGGTGCCACAACAAGTGACAAAAACGTCGAAAACAAAACATAAGAATACAATTGTTTTATGCTTCATAAGTTAATTTGTCTTTAATCCGTTCAGCCATTGCTCAATCGCCGTAACCAACTTCTTTCTTCCTTCCTCCTGCTGCTTCCTTTTTTCCTCATCATCCTTCTCTTGTTGCCTTTGATTTATCATTTTCTGCGGATCTTTCAATTCTACATCTTTGGTGAAGGAATCTACTTTTTCAGGGTCTCCAACTACTGGATTAATCTTATTCCAGTCACCATCCTCATCTTGAGCTTGAATTTCATAATGCAGATGGAAATTGTCCGTACCTGACGTACCCATTGTAGCAATCTCGTCCCCTTCCTTAACAGGTTTGGATTCACCGTCTTTCATCGTAGAGCTTGCGGTCAAATGGAGATACCTAGTTTTGATGTTTCCATTCACCACTTCAATATAATTACCTGCTTTTTTCTTAGCCTCAGTGTCGGTGCTCTGGGCATGATAGGTCATTGTTCCAGAATGAGTCGCCTTAACACTTGCATTTACATTTGTATTTCCCGCGGTAATCACACCGCCTGAACTCGGTCTAAATGCAATATCTGCGCCCCCATGTTTCCCGCTTCCGTCGTTGCGATAAAATCCGCTTGATAAACCCCTTACATAACCTGCGATGAATTGGACAACTGGCCAGGGGATCATTCCATCAGCATCAATGAACTTTATTGGATCATTGAATGCGTAAGTGTAAGGACTCCACCTTCTCATCTTTTCACTCAACAGATCAACCACTCCCCATCGTCCAATCTCGGGCATGTACATCCTAGCTCCGTAGTCTGCCCAGTCTAAACCAAGATCATTGATCTGTTCCTTGCCATTGTACAAATAGTTTTGAGGCACAGTCTTTTCTCTGGTATAAGAATTAAACGACAAACCGAACGGATAAAAATCTTCCATCTGCACCAAAGGACTCGGCGTGTAAGCCACTGTCACATCATCAAAATATACATCTGTCAATTTTGCCTGTTCGTTGCTTATATAAAGATAAGCATACCCCGGTTGTTTTGCCGTGTAGCTCACACTCATCTGTGCGCCCGAGACTGTAAGCTGTTGAAACGCTGCATCCAGATAATTGTAGTTCTTATCGAACATGATGATCGTCACAAATACTTTCGGGTCGGTATTGTCAGTGCTTCCATCTCCATAGCCTCCAGCTGCCAGGCCTCCCAAATAGTTCAGCTGTGCCGCCGGCGTACCCACTTCACCAGGTACAGGCGTATATAAATTAAATGCACCCAGCAATGCTGCTGCAAACCCGGCAAGATTGCTGCTGTTATTAGTTGGCGCATTGTACTTGGCAAAAGCTTGCAACTGTACTACGTCTCCCGGCATCACGGCAAAGCTTTTGGTCACTCCTACCTGTCCGTTGAGCCCACCGTTTAGGTACATTGAGTTGCTTCCTGTGTTGGCATTCGCTGCTACAGTATTGATATGCGAGCTTGTAGGGTAGTTTGTAAAGTTATTTGCTTCCGTTCCCTGGTTGGTTGTTTCAAAGCCTGCTGTGAATTGTTGTACTGGTGTCTGGGTGGTAAAGGTCATGCGCACATTGCCCAAATGATCTCTCAGATGGTACTGATATTCTGGTGCAGTTCCTGTCATTACTACTCGCCCTTCTTCGTGGTTGATAAATTTAAGCGTGTCTCCCAGTGCTGTGCCTTGGTAGATCAGTTCGCCATCGTAGTCGGTGGTTTTGGTAAGTGCGTTGCTTGCATTATACACTTGTTGTTTCAGCTTTCTTCCGCTCGCATCGTAGGTGTACTTTATGTTCTCCCCTGTTCCTTTGGTTACTTGTTGCGGCAGGTTCAGGTAGTTGTATGTAATGGCGGTGATGTTTTTGTTTCTATCGGCTGTCATGTTGCCGGCCGGGTCGTAGGTGTAGTCAGTTGTGCCTACGTTTCCATCTATAAATCCATTGAGCAGGTCTCCATTGTCGCTCACGCTTTGCAACTGGTTGCCGGTGTAGGTGTAGGTGAGGTTGTCCATAGCCGCTCCGCTGGAGTTGGTTCTGTTTAGGCCTTGGATGTTTCCATTCAGGTCATAACTAAATCCATTCTCGGCGAAGTTCGATGACGCTGTCCAGGTGCTTGCCGTATTGGTCAGGTAGTTTGCATTAACGATGCGTTTCATCGAGTCATAGGTATATATGTATCCATTGCTCTTGGTTGCACTCAGAGAAAGGTTGTTGCTCCATTTCACTGCACTAATATTGCCGTTGAACTGCGTCTTGTTTCCTAATCCGCTGTCGCGTTGGTCGTAGAACAGGTTCATACCAAATAAGTCAGGCATGGCGTTGGCGCCGTTTTGAGCAATATTACCTGCACTGCTAACATCACTGTCGTTGATGCTTGTCAGCCAGCCGCGGATGTTATAACGCTGATCTACATTTTGTTTGAACGTACTTCCGCTGTTCGTTGAGTAGAGTGATTTAGTAACGAGCTGGCCAATTTCATTATAGGAATTCTGTGATAACAACACCTGCGGATTAGTGTTTACCTGATGCCAGGTTTGGAGTAACCGACCTGCATGGTCATAGTCGAAGGTACGTGTTATTGTTTCGGTAACGGTCGCTACAGAGGTGCGTACATTTAGCAAGGTGGCATTGGTACCACAAAACGCATTGTCGGCCATCAACATTGGGCTGGTGGTAGGTGTCGTGGTATGCACTACAATACCATTCTTTTTGTATTGTATTGTTATAGTACCTGTACCTATGACACGCTCTACACGAAGTATGTCACCTGAAACTATAGCAACACTTGTGCTCTGACTGCCATTTTCATTAACAGCTGCGCTGCTGCCTTGTATAAACCAGCCGTAGTTGATTGATGTATAATTGGTGTTGGGGTTGGAACCTGATAGCCCGATCTCTCTTTTTGAATTGGGATCAATCTCCGATACACTCACTTCTACCCAGCCTGGCTGCCCTGCAGGTATTTGTTCTACTGATGCCGCTCCTATCGTCCAGCATGTTGCAGCGTTGGCCACCAGCTTATTACCTACAATGGTTACGTTTGTCATATCCGTCCACGTAACGCGTTTCATGTCCGAGGTTTTTGTTGCCAGCACTTTGCCTACAAAATCATAAATATTGGTTGTGCGCTGCTGCCCGTTTCGTTGATGATCAGAGATCGTTTGTATCACTCTGTACTTATCATCATAGTAGCTCACGCTTTGCAGCCAATACAGATCTGCTCCCAGCACTTTTACTTTGCTCCCCGTTACTTTTCCTATAACAGCACCATTGCTAGCTGGTTGGCTGTATGTAATTCCGTTCACAATTTGTTGACTTGCATCGTTGGGAACATACGCATATTCGGTGTCGTTATTCAGAAACGAATAATTATCATAGTATGTCACCGTGAGGTACTGACTTGCATCCGTCATTGGCGGAAATGATTTGTTATCATAATTATGCATGTTGCCGGTAGCAGTGGATAATGTTTCATACCAATTCCACGGGTTAGTATTTGATGAGCTATAGTAATTGTTCACCAGAGTTTGTACAGCCACCTGGCCTACGGTTGTGGTGTTGGTATAAATACCGGTGCTCACGGGTCTGTTCAATGCATCGTATTTGGTAAATGTCCACTGGTTGGTGAGGCGCTGGTTTCCGTCTTGGGTAAGTACAAGTCTGTCTCTGTTGTCATACACCATATATATCCAGTCGGCTCCGGGTACTTTCTTGCCCGTCATTCTCCTGCGTCCGTCATACTGGTACTGAAAGCCCCACTGGTTCATAGCCAGGCGGTTGGTGGTGGTCACGGTAATTGGTGCGCTGGTGATTGTAAGGCCAGTCACTTTGCTATTGGTCATCGACCATTGATAAACACCTTCATCAGCAATGGGCGCACTGCTGTGCAAGAAGGTTTGTTGGGTGTTATCATTGTTAGTAGAATTTATGGATGCACCCCATGTATCACCAGGTTGTTGCTTTTGCCAGGTGATGGTACTGTATTGTCCCGGTGGGCGTGAGGGTATTGTCAGCGTTCCGTTTACTGCATAGGTAACGCTACTTATATCGCTAATACTCTTTTGTGGTGTGTACACAACTGCATGGATACCTGCACCTGCCTGAGGTTCAAGTTGCGAAAAGTCCAGTTGATTGTTTGTAAGCGTCAGCGCCAGATTGGCTTTGTTTACGTGTGTTCCAAAATTAGGAACTGTTGCAAGTTGGTTATTGTCAAAGTTAATAGCAGTGATCACCGGCAGGCTAAGGATACTTGATGGCAAACTCGTGAATTGGTTGTGGTCGGCTACCAGGTAACTCAGTGCAGTACATGAACTGATCGATGCGGGAAATGCTCCCGTAAAATCATTACTCGAGAGGTTCATCATCGACAGGTGAGTAAAGTTGCCAATGTTGGAAAGAAAATTGCCCTCCATCTTATTGCCATCCAGGTACAGATATACCAGCGCAGTCAGATTACTAAAGCTGGCCGGCAGTGTACCGGTAACTTTGCTCCCCGACAAATAAAAATACTGGAGCTTGGTAAGGTTGCCGATGGTTGATGGCATCGGCCCGCTGAACTGGTTACCCTGAAGATACAGTAGTGTCAACTTGGTAAGGTTGCCAATGCTCGCAGGCAATGCCCCACTAAATTTATTCGAATTAAGGTAAAGTAAATTCAGGTTGTTGAGGTTGCCAATTGCTGCGGGAAGGCTCCCCGTAAAGTTGCAGCCTTGCAAGGAGAGCGTAGTGAGGCCTGTGTTATTAAATATCCACGTGGGCATAGGACCAGGATCAAGGGTTCCCACATCTATCCTTAATGTAATCAGCTTGGTAAGACCACTAAGATTGGGGATACTTCCGGTAAAGGCGTTGTTTCCGCTGAATGCAAGCGATACGAGGTTAACAAGGTTAGTCAGGTTGGAAGGAATAGTACCCGTCATTGGGTTCCCATCAAACTCCAATTGCGTCAGCTGGGTGAGAGTGCCGACAAACGAAGGAATGGTACCATTGCGGTTAGTATACCCAAGGTCAAGCGCCTGCAGATTCTGCATCTGCCCAATCCAGGATGGTACTGGCCCCGCATTGAAGTTATTGCTTCGCATCAACAACCACTGGAGTGTATAAATGCCGGACAGGCTCGGTATATCGCCCGTCAGTTTATTATACATCACATTCAATTGCTGGAGATTAGACAAGTTGTTCAGCGTGGCAGGCAACGAGCCCGTCAACTGATTATATCCCAGGTAAATTATAGATAGTGGTGGAATATTCCCAAGTGATTGAGGTATTGATCCACTGATGGTGTTATAGCCCAAATTGACGTTTTGCAGATACTGAAGGTTAGCTATCGTCGTCGGAATCTTTCCCACCATATTATTATTATAAGCGTAAATGATTGTCACATCACCACCCGTTACTGTGATGCCATACCATGTTCCCATTTGCGCTGATGTTGCTGTTGTCGGCCAGCTTCCTGCCACAGGCCAGTTGGTTTTCAATGTCCAGTTGCTTCCGCCCAGGCTATCATAAAGGGATTTCAATCCTATAAACTCCTGCTGATCGGGCATCATACCTTGCTGATACGGTATCCAGAACGAGGCCTGCGCGTTTGAAATCGTTGAGCCATTTCCATAAATGCTGGCATCACCAATCATAGATGTGGTATAGCCGTTGGTTAATGTATAAACTGCAATGCCATTTTGTTTGAAGTAGACAGTACTACCTGCACGCTCCACGCGCAGAATATCTCCTTGAGAAACAGTGAAGCTTGTCTGGCTCGCTCCGGCCAGAAGCACAGAAGCACTCGATCCATTGACTAAAAAAGCATAATCAATACTTGTGTAGTTCGCATCCACATCTGTGCGCGACATCCCGAAAGCACGTTGTTGTGTCAGGTTGTCAACCGTAAACTGTACCCAGCCATCGGAACCAGGGTTTAATGTGTTTACTGTAGAGGCACCGGCATTGCCCCAACCTGTGCTGGCGGTACTGGTAAGCGTATTGCCGTTGGCTGTTGTTCCCGTGGTGTTGGTCCATACGGCATTATACGGTGTTACCGGTTGCTGGCCTGCCACTGCAAATGAGCATACCGGATTTATAAATGAATCTCCAATATAGTCAATGGCAATGTCGGCAATCAGTGATGTGGTAGAAGCAATGGTAGAAGTATAAACAATTGCTCCGTTGATCTTATAGTTGATCGTAGTACCTATGCGTTCGATGCGCAGAAGTTCCCATTGATAAACAGAAGTAGATGAGTTAGTTTTCCTTGTTCCGTTTTCGTAAATATTCCAGTACGAGCCGCTAATTAAAAAACCATAATTGATGGACGTATAGTTTGCATCGGTATCGGTAGTGGATACCCCAAATAATATATTGGTTGCTTTAGGCGTGGGCACTTCAATCCATCCATCAACTCCGGCAGGCAACACATTGACCGACGAAGCTCCTCCATTCCCCCAGGCTGTAGGCGCGGTTTTAGAAATTTTATTACCATTCACGTTTACACCCACCAGATTTGTCCACTGCACGGAATACGTTTGGGCTGTGGTGTTATCAAACAGCAACAGGTTGGTGATAACGAATAAAACGCCACTATAGAAAAATGTCTTCACGCTCTTAGAATGTTTTGATCGAGTTGATGGTAAGTTCATACACTGCCGGGTCTGCATCAGTGGTCAGCATCATGCGTACTTTGATGTCGCTGCTCCTTGTCATGGTTATCACTCCGCGCTTGCCATTATTATCTACTTCGTAAATGATAGTGCCAGCCTGCGACACATCGCTCCACGTGCCGTTGGTCTCCAGTACTTTCAGCCTGTACTTAATGGTTTGGTCTGCCCCTACCCACCGGATACTGTCGCCAGAGTAAGTAATGAACTGAGTTACCTCACCGGTAGTGGTTGCCGTTGTCGGGACAAAAGTGCTTACTGAGCCCCAATTGAGATTGGTTGTAGAAATATTTTGGGCCCTTGCTTGAAGAGAACAAACAGCCAGTATTAGAAATAGTATTAAATTCTTCATCGTAGTCTTAGTTTTTGGTGAGCGAACTCAAGGCGCTGTTGATAGCCTCCGGAGGAAGCACTACTACAAGGCTGCCAAGGTCATCATAGATATAATAAGTACTGGCATAGACCTTTACGTTGCCGTTTGTTCCACTCTGTACTTTTTTGCATACCGTGCGTCCCAGTTTGTCGACATACTCAATCACATCGTTTTGATGTTCATCAGTAGTGCGGTTGGCTTCCAATTGATTGGCCCCATAATAAGTAGGTGTTGATCCAGCACCGGTAGAGACTAAGCCAGTGGTTGGATCATAAGTAAAGAGTATTACATCGGTAGCTCCATTATTTATTTCATAATGATGTTTTACGGTATGATCAGAAGTACTATTAATGTTGCCGTCTGGCTGCCAGTTGGTACCGGGAGCTCCTTGTTTTGCTGCTCGGTTTAATGGGCTCAGTTCGAAGACTGTTTGTGAAAACGGTTGGCTATCTACAGCCGTTTTTGCTGTAGACTGATAATAATTATTCTGATCAGAAAGAGCAGTTGTAGTATAATCTCCACTAGTTTGTGCAGACGTGTATGGGAGGTATTTGACCGACTCTCTTCCAAAAGCATCGTAAGCAATGGGTTGCACAAAGTCTGCTTTTAATGGTGACGCTTGCTGACTTACCGATTGCATGGGTCTTCCCAAGCCATCAAAATAGGAATTATGTATATTCACTTGCTCCACTGGTAAACCGGTAAGATCGCCAACACTAGTTTCGCCAGAAACATTAACACTTGACTCCCTCACGTAATTGTAATTACCCGGCGGATAATTGACCTGTACAATGACACCTGCACTGGCTGACTCGCCAAAATTGTCCGTGACTGTAAGGAGAAAGCTATTGGCTCCATAAGACAAACCGGTAACGCTTAAAGTGGAGGAAGTCGCTCCCGATAAAGTTGAAGGAGAGCCAGATAACTGAGTCCACAAATAGGAGCTTATGGTACCGTCGGCATCAGAGCCTGAACCTTGAAGAACTATTGAATTAGTTGGTAACGTAATTGCCTGATCGGGTCCTGCACTGACGACGGGCGCGATATTTTTAGTTAGGGTTAATGTAGATGACCCAACACTGCATCCGCCAGAAGTTACAACAACACTGTAAACACCGGCCGCAGTGGTTACATAGGTATTAGATTGCCCGCCCGGATAGGGGATTGCGGTACCGTCATTTTCCCATTGATAAGTATAACCATTACCTGACGGAGCCAGAATCAACTGGCTACAGTATGAACATATTTCCAGAGAGCCAAACGGAGAAATAGCAGCGGAAGGATTGGCATTCACTGTTACATTGTAACTGGCCGATGCAGAAAGTGAGCAACTCGTGAGGCCTGCTGATAAATTTATCGTATGAGATGACGCGGTTAGATTGCTTATATTATATATCGCCTCAGGGCTTGGCGGACTACCGTCAATTGACCATGAATAAGTACTTATTGGATAATTCGAGGTCGCTGAAAAACTAAGCACAGCTCCCTGGCACGGCACGTTAAGTATTGGATTAACCGGGTTAATACTGAGCGTTGGCTGGGGTTGAAAGGAAACGGTCACTTCGCTAGACATCGCGGGGTTATTGGAAACACAACTAAGACTAGATGTCACCTGGCACTTTATCTTATCCTGGTCGTT
>Ga0206934_1014_pt1 | contig 52861 bp, 38 predicted proteins | sample Alteio_BWOrgHeat_16_FD_152932 | JGI IMG/M metagenome (GOLD analysis project Ga0206934, IMG submission 152932) | Enriched cells from forest soil in Barre Woods Harvard Forest LTER site, Petersham, Massachusetts, United States -... | ecosystem: Environmental > Terrestrial > Soil > Temperate forest >...
AAACTGCGACAGCGATATTTTCTTTTCCCACGAATATTCATTGGCAAGCTCTTGCCTCACTCCTTCACTGTTTTCTTCACTATATATCTTTCTTTCGAGATACCAGTCTTGCTTATTAAAGCGATAATAAAGTGCATAATGATCTATCGCACCTGGCTTTAGGTTAATCACGATCAGATTCTCGTGAAATTCTATTTCCCCCAAAGGGTATGTTCCACCAAATTTTCCTTGCAACTCGTTTAATCTTGGATTTGTAACAGTATATCCAAGGCTATAATCTTTAAAATATGTGGGGTAAATATTATTAAAGACTTTTAAGGTGCTATACTGTCCATTTTTACTTTGAAAATATATGTGAAGTAAAAGGGTGTCGCCATCTCGAATATTCTTTGGGCGAACTTGCGTTATAAAGTCCTTTAATCCATCACCATTTAAATCCACGTCTTCATATGCGTAGGAAAACTCTAGCCCAACTTTTAAACACACTCCTTTTGGAATTCTCTTAGATAAAGATTTGATCTTAGTTGAACGATTACAGCCTTCATCTTGAGACTTACAATAAAATGGAAGCAACCCAATTAAAATACCGACGATTATTTTCATTTTTTTGGAGTAATAGGTTTGCAGTTTTGAAAAAACATTAATTTTATAAGATTGTTAAAAGCTATTTTTCGATCCGAAAGTCCATTTGTTCCTCCATTTACTGCCAATGAAACAGCCTGAATATCTTCTCCATCTAGCAACTTTAAATCGTCTTTTAGTCGATAATGAAAATAAGCTGCGCCAGAATATATTGCAGCTTTGAAGTTTGTCGATAGATCGGAAGGGTTATTCTCCCAATCGAAAGCAGTTCCAAAAAGTTGATTGCATTTTTCGCTAACATCACGATAGTTATTTCTCCATGTAAGATGTATCGACCCTTGCCCTCTATACCTATAACCATCTTCCGTTAAAGGTGACCCATTTCCATATTTATTAGAATAAATGACGCTAAAAAAATTCTTCTCCCTTACTCCAATTTCAGCTTTTGTATATGATAGTTTTTTAAAGTACCCAGCCTCAAGGCCATACATTGTTGGAACCCTTATTGTATCCAATAGAGACGCTTTCCATGTATAAGTTTGATGATTTTTACCATTAAAAGAGTTGGTACTATCATTTGTTTTTTCATAAACCTGATAGTGGAAATAATTCAAATAATCTTTAGTTTCAAAAAAAACCTGGCCGTACCAGTTTTTAGTTGACTCATAATTCTTATACATGCTGAGGGCTGCGTGAAACAAGTACTTGGAACTCTCTTGAAGGGCTTTAAAGTTGGCAGTCTCAACTTTTACCTGAGAGAAAAAATGAGCTACTCGGTGACAAGTATTAAACTTGCCGACTTTTAAAGAAGCATTAAAAAGATTCACTTGCTCTTCAGTCAGATCTGAATTACCACCGAAAATGGTTTGAACTTGTTCAATGCTCAAGCTGAGATTACGGCCACAAACTTGACAAGCATAATCATACGCCTCTTTCCTAACGTAAAAATCAACAGTACTAACGACGGTGCCCAGTTTATAGGAAAGAGTGTACTTGCCTTCTTGTACAGAATTCAACTCAAGTACCCAGCGTTCATTATTATTCACCGTCTTCCAGTCTTTTGTAGGATTCAAGATGTCACTGGCGCCGCCTTCTGGTTTTATTGTTAGTCGGAACTTTACTTCGCTCGCGTTCTCTTTATTATACTTTGCATCCAGCTTTAATGATTGACCGGCAACTATAAAGATCTTATCAGGAGTCAAAGCAAGAGTATTGACAGTGACGGTTAGCTCCTTTGGGATTGCTGTATTGTCCACACTCGCTGCGCTCTCATCGCTCTGAAACAACCCAAGCACCCTAACCGGATCGTGAATCTGATCCCATTGGTATTTGAATAGTTTTGTCCCGTTGGCGTAATCCATCAAGTTGTCCGTTGTGCCTTTTATTAATGAAGAATATTCGTCAAACGTATGTTTCAGTGTAAATGCGCCATGGCCCAGCTCGTGTGCCATCGTGTGTATGATGGAGGTATTGTCTTCTGATCCATCTATAAAAATAAACCCTGCCTGCTTGCTGCGTGGCATGTAGCCGTTTTCGGTGTTGTTTGCCCCGGTCGGCACAAGGAATAAATAGTACTCATCGGCATTTAGATTGCTCTTGGCATTAATCAAGGTCTTCATGTCTCCGGTATAGTTGCTCAGCAAGCCGCTGGTGCCGTTATCAAATGGGGTGTTTAGCCCTTTTACCGTAAGGTTACTATCCAGCTGCACTGTCCAGCTTATCACCGCCTGTGAATAAATCTTATTCAGTTGGGCCTGTACCTCTTCTGCCGTGGCCGTAAGCTTTATGCCGTTCACCGGAACGATGTGTAGGGTAACATCTTTTTTGTCATAACCGATGATGTTCAGTTTGCCAAGGATCTGTTCTTTCCTGGTGGTGTCGGCGGGAACATACATTGCTACCAGTGATTCGGTCATGCCATTATCCGGACCGCTGACTGTCACGGTTTCGGCATTGGGCATTGGTGAACTGGCGCTTTGAATAAAATGGATACGGGGTTCGTCTATCGTGCTGTTGCTGGTCATTGCCTTTACAACATCGGATTGTTGTGAGACTACGGCCTTCCATGCTACATAGTAACTGTCGCTCAGTTTTTCATAGTTGCCTTTCAGTGCATCAATGCTCTGTTGGTCTATGCCATAATGTGAACTGGTTGTGTTCTCAAATGTTGTGCTCAGGTTATACTCTCGTTTTGTTGTAGCTATCGCTTTTGTTTTTGTGGTGGTGGTCTCTCCTCCTTGTTTGTTTATTATCACTCCATTCCCTGCATTGTCTATGATGGCTACGTTCTTGTCCGGCGGCAGGGTTTGTCTGTTGCCGTTGTTGTCTGTTACAATACTATTTCCTTCTGAGTCTTTGGTTATGCTTTTAATTCCTCCGGCTATAATGATAAGTGTGTCTGCCACAAAGGTGTTCGGGTCTGGTAGTTGAGTAAAACATTGTCAACCAAAACTAAGAATACTATCGGCAGTACCTTATTTCTTTCCTTTATTTAAGGCACCGTTTATAATCTCGAGATTTTTGCTATCCATTGGGGTGAGTAATTTATCGACATTAGTTAGACGAGATATTTTTTTTGAATCATTTCCATAAAAGTCAAACAGATTGAAATAGGCCTCATAAAAGATGTCTATGAACTTGAAATTATGCTTGGCGTAAACAAAATTCTTGAGAATATTACCTGCGTAGCTATCAAGTAACCTAACATCTTCAGGTAGCATTAACTGGTCATCATGAATTCTCAACATTGATCTCTCAAGTGAAAAATCAAGCTTATAAGGAACAATTACTTTCCTTTCATCATCGAGTCTAGATTTTATGTTGTACGAATCAATTTTCCCTTTCACATAATTAAAACCGATGTTCTCCGCATAACGCGGCAAAGCTCTAGAAATAACTTTCAAGTCTCCGTCAAAAATAAAATACCCCTTGTGTTCTTCATTCCGCACCCCGTAGTCACCATATTCCCCCAAATGATATTTCTGCTTGTTATCTGAGTAAAAAAAAATTAAATCGTTGGTAGCATTATCATACTCCCTTCTGTAGATATGATGTAATCTTTTAACTGAACCGGATCGAGTATCACAAATAAAATAATTGATATGCTCACAGCCTCCATGTTCACAATAACCTGTTTCAATTAGAATATTGTCTTCATTCAGTTCATATAAAATCTGTATCTGGTCTAGCTCAAACAATCTTATTGAATCCTTATATATCAGATCCAAATCGCAAATTAGTTTTTCCTTTAGGCCTGTGTACGGATTTAACCTATATAGTTTTTTATTAAAAGGATTCTGACTGCTCACAGCGTAGTCCTCCTCCGTAATCAATTTCTTATTCAGTTTCTCTTTTTCGACACTATCGTAATAAATCCTATCGACACAATAAGTATTCCTGAAAGTTGGCGGTAGGTTTGACAAGTCTGTATCCACCACCATCTCTATTTCACCTTCAAGCTTTAGCTTAAAGATGAAGGATCTTTTTCCTTTAATTATATTACCAACCAGAGCGCCTTCTCTTAAAAAAGCATATTCCAAATAAGAGAACGTAGAATCAACAGCCTCACCGTCAAAGTAAATTGACTTTTTATTATCAAGTATTGAGTAAAGTGAGTGCTTGTCAACCCTGAATAATTTTTCATAAGAACTCTGAATAGGTGTTGTCAAATAATTTTGCGCTTGTCCATGTGAATAGTGGAGAACCAATAAAATAAAAAGAGATATGTGTTTCAATCCTATTTTTTTTGTTTACTCAGCACGCTTATTATCTGCAAATTTCTTTTATCGGCTTGAGTAAACAAGTTATCAACACCTTCAAGCCTATTTGACTTTCTCTTTTCATCGTCATAAAATTCGAAAAGATTAAAATAGGCTTGAAAGAAAAGGTCATTGAATTTAAAATTGTGCTTGGCATAAAGCATATTCTTTAAAATGCTCAACTCCTCCTCTTTGAGCTGAATTAAGTCCTCATTAAGCAGGATCTCATTACTATAAATGCGAAGTAGCGACCTTTCTAATGGCATAAAAAATCTATATAAAACAATTGCTTTTCTACCGTCATCTAATTTAACGCTTATATAATTGGATAGTACTCCGTTGCTTCTAAAATTGTATCCAATTCTTTCAACGTCGTGGCTGAGAGCTTTAGTTATTACATTAAATTTGTAGTCATAAATAGTTAGGCCATTATTCTCTTGATTCGTATAATGGTGCGACTCTGCCAAAATGTATTTGGCATCGTTTCCGTAAAAATCGATGAAAACCATTTCATTGTCTGGTTCCTGGTTGATTGCTGGAAGTTCAATCGACATTGTATTAAGGTCGACAAGAAAAAATTTAAGGTTGTAGCACCCATCATAACAATATTTAGTTGTCACTAACAATTTGTTCCTCGACACCTCAAATAAATCGTGCAATCCAAAATACCTTCCGGAATCTGATGGAGCAATCTTACTTAATTCAAATACTTTTGACAGTGATAGTGAATTAAAATCCAGTTTTCTGAAATCAATGTTCCCTTTTAATATGAAGAAATCTGTGTTGCTTGCCATAATTTCGCTACTTGCCCATGGTAAGTCTTTAATGGCAATCGTTCCATTTTTGTTGAGGGCGAGCGAGTAAACTTTCCCTTTATCCTCGAAACAGCCTACTATCTTGTCGTTTTCAATTATTGTTTTATCTTTTTTAAGTGCTTTAAAAGCATAGAGACTTCTGCCAGTAGAATCAATCGCTCTGCCGTTCCAAAACAATCGTTTTTTCCTTTTATCCAGCTCATACAAAGTATGGCCATCCACCTTCCAATAAACAAGAAAATCTCCAAGAAGAAAAAGTTCGTCCGATTGAGCTTTACAATTTTCAATGCTGAAGTAGACTACCAAAATGGTGACAAAAAATATTTTCATAACTCACTTCTTTAAATAACCTAAATACAGATAATGCTTTACATCGGTTTTTTCAAAATTGAATGATTCTATTAGCGGTAAAAACCCTGTGGTGCCCCCGGCTTGTATAACTTGGAGCTTTTCTTCCTTCTCATTAATTTGTTTAGGAAATATGGTATTAACATGTCCATCACTAATCGAAATCACAAAATATCCCCCGTTGGAATACTGAGGAATGTCTTTCCTTTTTATTTCAGCAAAATCGCTCCATAACTTTAAGTTATCAAAATCCTTTTTACAACCTTCTGTTACCCAAAGAGGGTTTCCAAAGACTTTTTTCTGTAGATCCGACGCGAAGAAATTACAATAAGTGGCATACCATCCGAAAATTGAAACCGAAGCAAACTTCGGGTATTTCTTTCCATGTGAAATCGAAATTTTTTTAAGCATGAAGAAGCAGCTGTCATTTCGGTTGTGATAACCCTGGTCGGTTTTTATCGGCTCAGAGGTAAATACATATCTATAGCGCTCAAACCCACTGCCACCCATCACTTTATCCGGCCACTTCGCGAGCGCTTTCAAATCGTGATGGTAATTGAATTTGCTCAATTGGTCTGTAACATAACCCAAATGTGGAAAACTCTTATCATCAATTTTGTTTGTCAAAATTCCATTGGTAGTGTCTTTTGAGAAGGCTGGCACGTAATCATAATAATACTCTGGCATCCACCAGTTGGTGTTGCAATGACCTCTCTGATAGCTGCTGTCTTTTGCCATCAATGCCCCCTCAATCAAGAGTTTATTTTTGTATTGCTGATCAAGCGCGCGCGCTATTGTCTTTTGAATTATCGCCTTGATCTCATCAATCGATTTGATTTCCTTCATTTTGGGCGAGGCAACGTTATTTCCAATATATCTCAACACTATCATGGGCAGCCTTTGCTCAAGCGACTTGCTTACCAGAATACAAGTCAGAAAATATTCGCTATTGTTCCTCCTGCCATAAAAAATCCAGACGGCGTCACCACTCGTGCTAGGAATGTAACCATAGACTGCCGAGCTGTTATTCAATACATAATTCTTGCCCTTGGGTTTGTACTCCATCGTTTGATAGCTGATCGCGAGAGCAAATTCAGTCATGCTGATCATTAGTGTTGAAATCAAAAGCAGTTTTTTCATTTTTTAAGTTTGTTTTCGATGTATTCCGATATTTTCCTCCTTCGTTCTAAAATCGACTGGACTTTTGAGTAATCATCAGCCTTTCTGACTTCAGTTGAGAATTCCTTAATCCTTTCCAAAATTGTATTTAATGCATCAAGGTTTTCATTGATTCTTTTTATCGCAATTTTTTTGTTTTCAATCAAAGAATCCAGCAGCTCAATCTTTGTCATCAGATCGACGATGTCTATGCCGTCTTCTGCCAACTCTTGATCCTCGGCTCCGGAATGGACTCCATTCATTAGTGATACCTCTGTGTCCAATTCATCTTGCTTCTTGTCCTTTGCCTTAGCCAATGTATCCCGTAGTGAGACCTTTAAACTGTATGCTGAGTCAATCACTTCCTTTACGAGCTTTTCAAAATCATCCAGTTGATTTGTATCTATTTGCCTTGGAAAACTTGGACCTTGTGGTGTGGCTGTTGTCAGTTTATTTACTTGGCCGTCTTTGTTCACCTCATACCCATTCCCATTGGTATCGGTCACAGCCATTCCATCGCTCTGGAGGTCTTTCTTATCAATCACCTGCTGGGTGCCGTCGGACTTCTCTATTACAATGTTCCCGTCTGTGGCGGAGACACTTACAATGGACGCTTTTGTTATCATTACCTGGTCTTCGTAAGCATCAAGTATCTCTTGCCCTTTGCTAAGAATACTATCTGCTGCACTGAGTCCTTGTGTCAGCTGATCCATCGCATTTTGTACGCTTGCCGGCACTACTTCTACTACGCCTCCGGTTACGTTCATCATTCCGTCTACCATTCGTTTGTCTGTGTTCACGGTGATGTCGCTAAAGATAACGCGTCCTCTCACTTGATTCAGGAACGGAACGACTACCACTCCTTCTCCGCTGAACTTGCCGTTGGCTCCGCTTATCTTGGTAACGGTCACGTCAAAATCTCCGGCTTTGAGTACTTCGCCTACTTTCAGGGTCGGGATCAGCTGTGTCTTATCCAGGTTTATGTTTGGCGGTGCTACTCCACAGGTGTAGCCTTGCTGTGCCATGTCGGGTGTGGTGATCGTCGCTAGGTTCCCGTAGCTGCTTTCAAAGTAGCCGCACGTTGCCATCAGCTGGTATTCATACGTGGTCTTGGGCTCCAGTCCGCTTACTTCTGCTGTGGTGATCAGTGATGTATTTGAATACCAGTTGGCATCGGCTTGGTCTTTTGTTCTATAACGTACTGTATATCCGGTCTGCGAGGGGCTGGCTTCCCACTGCAGTGATATCCGTGTCGGGCTCTCGGCCTGGGCGCTCACCTGTGCAGGTGCTTCGCACGCATCGCCATACACAAACGTCACGGTTTCGCTGTACCCGTTGTTTTTGAACAGGTCTAAGGCTTCTGCGCCGGCCTGCGCCTTGGCCTGCACACGAAACGCATACGTTCTTCCGGGCTCAAGTTGTGTGGCGTCTGCTCCATAGATCAGGGTGGTGCTGGTGGTGGTGGTTTCATAGATCGGTGGCTGTGATAGCATGGCGTCATTGGCATTGCGGCTCGCGGGCCACACTTCTACTACTCTGATATCATACTCGGTGGTGAAGGCTGCGTTGGGGGAGCCGCTGTGGCGGGGGGTCCACTGCATGATCACATTCTGTGGGTTCATTGGTTTCTGTTTGCTTCCGCTTTGTGGCAAATTGATAATTGGTGGATCATTTAGGATTAACCACGCGGGGGCGCAGATGGTGTTGGAGATTTTTACGCCGCGGTTGTATTCATACACTTCAAAACAGAATTCGGGAAGGAATCCGGCCTTCTGAAAAGAAGCTTTACTTATTCCCGAAAAGTTAAGATGGTTGGGATCAAAATATTCTGCGAGTTCGATATTGGTTAACCTTAGCGGGATGCCGCCTTGCAAAGCAATCGGTGTTCCGATATACTCTGGCTTGGTTTCCAGCTTCACATTTTGTCCTTGTATGCTTATTCGAAACCGTACACGGACTTCGGCCTTCGACACATCGGCCAGCAAGGCATTTAGTACTAATCGATCGAAAATGGCCGTGGCATAGTCGGACAGGCGTAGTGAATACGGTGGAATTAACGTCGCGCTTCCTTGTACGGGGTACACTTGGGCTCGCAATTCACAAACCAAAAAAGAGAATAGTATTAAAAACTTAGGCATCGGTCATTGGGCATTCGCCTGCGATTTATCCACAAATCCCAAATCCTTAATTCCCAACTCCTATTCGCCATTAACTATTTACTAATCACTACTGTCTCATGATTGAAAATTTCATTTAAGCGATTCGAGTAGTATTTTTAGTTCTAAATCAACAAATTGAAATCAATGAATCATAAAATTGCACTTCTGTTTATTCTTGCTTTTATCTTGGTGACGAACTGCTTCGGTCAGAGAAGTTCGGTGAGGTTCCAACTAGGCTACGGTGTGCCTTTGTCGAAGACAAGCCTTTTTAATTATTATTATGTAAGCGGAAATACCGCGTCGGGATTTTACGGATCTTATGGAAAAGGCTATCGGCTGGAAGGCGCTTATAACTATTCGCTTAACGAAACAGTATCATTTGAACTGGATGCCGCTTATCTGATAGGGAGCAAAATGAGTTTCCCAATTGCTGGGTCAACTACGAACTCAATAGTTTCAGCTTCAGCGTCATTCGGAGAAATATCACCTTTAGTAAAATTCAGTTTCACAAAAAGTAAGTTAGCTCCTTTTATAGGTGTTGGTCCCCTCATTGGATTTGGAAGTTTTGTAAGCGAATTTCATTCCAACACAACTGTTCAGGATCAAACCTTTAAAGGCTCAGTTGCTGTGGGCGCAAAGACTGTTTTGGGCTTATTACTGTCAAAGGGCAAACTCAGTTACTATGCGCAACTATCACTAATCTATCTGAATTATTCTCCCTCAAAATCAGAAATTACAAAAGATGTTGTAAATGGAACTGATCGGTTATCGGGACTGTCGGTTTCTCAAAAGCAATTCGTGTACACAAGCAGTTATACCGTAGCAACGCAGAATCCTAATCTTCCCACGCCTCAAATAAAATTCTATACTCCGTTCAACAGCGTAGGCGTAGACTTTGGTGTTATGTATAAGTTCGGATCAGAAGTTAGGCGAAAGTAGATACTTGCCATAAAACTCGTCAATCACAGCTACAGCTTCGTCGGGTGTATCCACTAAGTTGAATAGATCAAGATCTTCTTCATTAATCATTTTTTCTGTGACCAATACTTTTTTAATCCACTCGATCATACCGCCCCAGAATTTTTTGCCAACGAGTACTATTGGAAAACGGCCGATCTTTTTCGTTTGAATCAACGTCAATGCTTCTGTCAATTCGTCCATAGTACCAAAACCACCAGGCATGACAATAAAACCTTGAGAATATTTCACAAACATGACTTTGCGTACAAAGAAATAATCGAACGTGATCAATTTGTCGGGGTCGATATAGATGTTACCCTTTTGCTCGTGAGGTAAATAGATGTTAAGCCCCACAGATTTGCCACCAGCTTTATTGGCTCCTTTATTACCTGCTTCCATGATACCCGGGCCACCGCCAGTTATCACACCATAGCCTTGCTGCACCAAACGCTCGGCAATATCTTCCGCCATTTTATAATAGGGGTTGTTGGGCTTCACGCGAGCCGACCCAAAGATGGTAACGCACGGGCCGATCTTGGCCATTTTTTCAAAACCCTCAACAAACTCGCTCATTACTTTAAAGATCACCCATGAGTCAGAGCTTTTGATCTCGGCCCAATTTTTATCCTTAAACGCCTGACGAATGCGATGCTCCTCTTCCAGCGCTTGCTGCATTAAATCTCCTGTTACTTTTTTTGCTTTTGTAGCCATAATTCTTTTTTGCGGGTTCCAAGTTAATTAAAAATCAAGATTACAGTTATACGAACAACTACGAATGATCGTCGCTTTAGAGCTTATTAAATAAATTCTCCAATGCCTCCATTAATGCAGGATACTTGAACTGAAAGCCGGTTCGTAAGATTTTCTGTGAAGAAACTTTACTTCCCTTCAAAACGATATCAGCCATCTCTCCTAAAATTACTTTTAAAATAAAAGACGGAACATTGGGCAACCACAACGGTCTTTTCAAAACTGAAGCAATCGTCTTTGTCATTTCAGCGTTGGTAGTCCAGTCTGCAACAGCGTTATATGTGCCCACCACTTTTTCATCTTCGATAGCTTTGATGAATAAGGCGCACAAGTCATCGATATGTATCCACGACAAATATTGTTTACCCGACCCAAGTGGAGATCCTAATCCAAATCGAACAGGCTTGGTCATTTTTTCCAGGGCTCCACCTTGGCTACTCAAAACAACTCCTATGCGAAGTTTCACCAAGCGGATACCAAGAGAGCTTACTTTATTGACCTCACCTTCCCACTGCTTAGTCACTTGTGCAAGAAAGTCACTTCCCGAATTACTCTCCTCAACGAACACTTCATCCTCTCCAAAGCCATAATAACCAATAGCTGAAGCTGAAATGAAAGATTTCACAGAATGCTTCTCTTTCTTTAAAGCATCAAGCAACAATCCAGTTGAACGAGTGCGGCTTTCAACTATTTCTTTTTTTCTTGAAGCCGTCCACCGTTCATCTGCTATACCTGCACCGGCAAGATGAATGATCGCATCGGTTTCACCTATAGCTTCAAGATCAATTTCATTTTTCTCAACATCCCAAACAAAAGGCTGCACGTGAGTCATTTTTTTTACTCGCCCAAGATGAACAACTGAATAACCCCCAGCCAGCAGCAATTCTGTAAGTCGTGTTCCGATTAAACCGCTGGCACCTGTGATCAGGATTTTTTGAGGCATAATTAATAGCTTTGACCTAAATTAACATTTCTATGATCAATAAGTTTTATACCACACTCGCACTCACATTTTTTTTCACGATAGCTGCAGCCCAAACCGTTGCTGTAAAAAAGCAAGCTGAAAAAGTAAAAGGAGAAAGCGCCGACGGGTTTTCTGCCGAACTGGAGGGCAAGCTAAACGAAGTGGGTTCACTTTGGACTAAATTTTTGAAAGAAGTAGGGCGTGTGAAATTATTTTCGTCGGAGCCGGTAGTAATTACAGATCCGAATTTTAATGGCACTGTTTATCCCAAAGGAACTATCTACGCGCACATTTTTGAAAGTGGAACCCAAACTCGTGTGTGGCTGGGGATTCTGTCAAAAGAATGGGATGAGAAAGATGTTGATTTTGCCAACAAGCAACTGGAGAAATTGGTATATCAATTTGGCATTCGTTACAACAGAGATAAAGTTCAGACTCAAATCGATGAAGCGCAGCAAGCGGCCGATGCTGTAGAGCGGCAAAAGCAACGACTAATCAATCAAAACAAGGATATGCTGATTCAACTTTCTAATAACGAAAAAGAAAAAATACAACTCGACAAATCTGTGCAAGCCAATACACTTGAGAGTGAAGCTTTGAAAATTAAATTAGAGCGAAACAAAAAGGCACAGGATTCTTTGGCGAATGCCGCAATTCAAATTAAAAAAGTGAAAGACTCTCATCAGGAAAGATTGAGGAAAATCAACTAACATCTAAAAACAAAACCCCCGACAATGTCGAGGGCTTTGCTTCTAAACCTAAACTTTTAAATTCTAGAAGATATAACGGACTCCCAATTGTGCCTGAGCACGTGAGCTGAACTGGTCGATAGACCACTTAGCTGAAGGAGTAGTGTAAGTACCGTTTATTTGATATGTATTTGTTGCCGCGTTGTAATTGGTTTTTGAAGTAATACCTAAGCCCGGGTCAACTGAAGAACTGAGCGTATTTGGCGTGTAGTAGTAAACACCCCAGTATTTGCTGATCAGGTTGCTGAAGTTGATAATATCAAATGAAAGTTGAAGTGTATTTGTTTTTCCTTCTGCAACTTTAAATTTGAAGTCGTGCATTAAACGCAAATCCAATTGATTATTCCAAGGTGTGCGTGCCGCATTACGTTGTGTATACTGACCACGGTGTGAACTCAGATAAGTATCTCCATTGATGAAATTATCAAACGCCTGCTGTTGTGTTGCAGTTAAATTGTAAGGATTCTCACCATTGGCTTTAGGAATATAGAACAAGTCGATTTGCTGACCATTTGATGTCAATGTATTCGAATTGATCGCATACGTAAATGGAGATCCTGATTGGAACGTAGGGATCAACGTGATATATGAAGTTCCAGATTCTCCCCACGATTTTTTGTATTGAACGGTGGCAACAATCCGGTGACGAATATCAAAGTTAGAATAAGTCAAACCGGGATTATTTGGATTCAATGCTTGGTTCAACTGCCATCCTGATTCTGGAGAGTTACGAATGCCATTCAAAATGTCTTTTGATTGACCGTAGGTATAGGCAGCCATAAAACTCAATCCAAAAGGATATGATTTAGAAATCTGAGCAGTCAATTGATAACGGGCACCTTGGTTGGTGTTGGTAATCAAATACACACTTGAGAAATTATTGTTTACGCGGTTAGCTGTACTACCACCGCTCAAATAAAGAGGTTGTACTTTGTTAGCGTCATAGCTCGCATAATGCGCAGAGTCTTTCAAATTAAGTTGCTTGATAAACAAATCTTTGATCGTCTGCGTGTACAGACCTTCCAGTGTAAGTTTGTAACCAGCACCCAATTGAAAATCTACTGCAAGATTGCTTCTCCACATACGGGGCAACGAGAAATTCTTGTCAAGCAAATCCAATTCAGAGCGAGTTGGAGGTGACTTAGCCACATTGGCGTTAAAAGCTGCAAACGAATTAGGATCTACAGGGATAGGCACTGGTGGACCAGTAACAGATGGCTTGTAGTCAATGGCATTAAACGTTGAGCCGTTGTTTACATAAGTATAACCCAACCAGGCGAAAGGAATTCTACCGGTAAATAAACCAGAACCGCCTCGGATAATTATGCTTTGATCGCCCTTCACGTCATAGTTGAAACCAACGCGTGGTGATATATAAGGCTTGCCAAAGTAACTTGTGCTAATCTGCGAAACAGGGGTTCCGTAAGAATAAGTATTTCCGTAGTTACCAGGATTAGTGATTGTGAAATCAGATCGTCTTGTTCCATTCGGGCCTGTTGGCAATAAAGGCATATCTGCGCGTACACCGTAAGTAAAGGTAAAGTTGCCTTTCACCCATTGATCCTGAGCATACAAGCTGGTAAGACCTACATTGAATTTAGCTGGAGAATTGTTTAACAGATTTCCACGTGAATTGTCTGAGCTGCTGTATAAAGCCCTGATACGTGAAGGGTTGTCTGTCAAAAACTGAGCTACATTGTTATAGTCAATCCGACCGTTCCACGAGTTGATGAATACATAATTGATTTTATAAAACTCGTTATGCGTACCAACAGTGATCGTGTGATTGCCGGCGAAATATTTGAAGTTGTCAGTAAATTCAAATGTCTTTTGCTCCATGTTGAAAATACCAGCCTCACGGTTTGTTCCAAGGAGAACGTGTCCACCATTGATCCCGTTGATCTGCATTTGAGGAAAAATGTTGCTGCCAGTAGGATTACGTGAATCTTTAATGTCTGTGTAACCTACTATCAGGCTATTGCTTGCATTATTCCCAAAACGACTTTTCAACTCCGCTACTGTGCTGATATTGGTATTTTTCTGAATGAAGTCATAGTTGCCAAATTGGAACTCCAGTGTGGTGCGATCAAGATTACTTGCCTCGGAAATAATTGAGTTGTTGCGAATTGCCAAGGAGTGGTTTTTATTGATCACCCAGTCAATACGGTTGAAAAATTTAACGCTTTTTGAATAGATGTTATAGTTGCCAATCGCACCAGGATCGTAACCGCCTTTTGAGTTATAAGCAGTAGGAGCCAATTGTTCCAAATGAGTAACAATCTGTCCGGCTGTGGCAGCATCCAGGAAATAACCTTGTGCACCTGCAGGATAAAATTGCGGAACAGAGTTTTTGGTGATCTCTTCGTTGGTGAACCAAAACAATTTGTCTTTAATAATTGGAAGGCCTAATCTGAAACCAGTTTGATAGTCATAATACGAGCTATTGATGCTACCGTCACCTAATTTGCCAGGGCCCTTATAATTGGCAGTAATTGCTGCATCTCTTCCAAAACCATAAACCGATCCACTGACGGTATTAGTTCCGCTGCGTGATACTGCATTGACGCTACCGCCTGTAAAGTTTCCAAGCGACACATCGTAGGGGGCAATCTGCACCTGCACTTGCTGAATTGCGTCCAAGCTGAATGAGTTTGTACGTGTGCTGCTTCCGGGTTGGTTAGCAGTTCCACTGAGACCACCCAATGAAGGGCTGAACCCAATGGCATCATTATTGATCGCGCCATCCAACGTAATGTTGTTATAGCGGAAGTTGGTTCCTGCAAAAGAGTTATTGCTGCTTTGTGGAGTCAACCGTGTAAAATCTGAAAAGCTGCGTGATAATGTAGGAAGCGTTTGAATTTGCTCACGACCTACACTGGTACCGGTGCCTGTTTTTTCAGTGACGTCTTGATTTACGCCAACTACGGTAACTTCATTGAGTTGCTGAGCCTCCTCATTAAGGGTAACATCCAATTTTTGAGTTTCGCCCAGTTTTAGAGTAACATCATTGAATTGTTCGGTTTTATATCCCACAAAAGTTATAGAGATTTCGTAGGGTCCGCCGGGGTTAAGGTTAGGCAGGAAAAAACGACCTTCGGTATTGGTCACTACACCATACGATGTGTTTGTGGGTTTGTAAACAATCTGAACTGTAGCGCCGGGCAATCCATCTCCTTTTGGATCAGAGATTTTGCCGGTTACAGCACTGGTAGTTGTTTGGGCAATAGTTGCGGTTGCTCCTAACAAAGAGAAGGCAAACGCAAAAAGTAGAATTTTTTTCATGCAGCTTTAAATTTGCTGCAAAAGTGCACCGCCGGTGTTACTCCACTTGGTTCAGTATGTTACCAAATCATTAATAAGGGAAGCCAGGCTACCTTGGGATTTGGCTCAGGTTTTAAAAATGGCCTGGAACTGTCAAATACTCAGTTAAGCTTTTGAAAATTTAATATTAAGCCTGTAACTATTTATTAATGGGCACCCTGCCAAGGAGCGCTTTGATGATATCTGAAGTTTTCACATTGTCTGCCTCAGCTTCATAGTTCAGCAAGATACGGTGATTCATCACGTCAAGTGCCACTTCTTTGATGTCTTCGGGAAGTACATAGTCCCGTCCATCCATAAAAGCCATTGCTTTCGCCGAAAGGTTGAGGTTGATGCTGGCACGAGGGGAAGCACCGAATTGAATGTATTGTGCTTCTTTATCCAGTTTGTATTCTTTCGGTTTACGGGTGGCTGTTACGAGCTCGATAATGTATTTTTCCAGTGATTCAGAGATTTGCACCTGATTGACTTCGTCCCGTATCGCAAAAATATCTTCTTTGGTAAGGACCTGGTTCACATCAAACGTGAATTGCATATTGGAAATTCTGCGCATGATTTCAAGTTCTTCATCTTTTGTAGGATAGTCCACAAATACTTTCATCATAAAGCGATCCACCTGAGCCTCTGGCAAAGGATAAGTTCCTTCCTGATCAACCGGGTTTTGCGTGGCCAAAACCAAAAAGGGTTTGTCTAGTTTAAAAGTTGTCTCACCAATTGTTACTTGTTTTTCCTGCATCGATTCAAGCAATGCCGATTGTACCTTGGCTGGAGAACGGTTGATCTCATCGGCCAAAATAATATTGGCAAAAATAGGGCCTTTCTTCACCTCAAATTTCCCTTCTTTCTGGTTATAAATCATCGTTCCGATAAGATCGGCGGGAAGCAAATCAGGTGTAAACTGGATTCGTTGAAAGTCCAGGTGCAGCACTTTGGCAAGCGTACTGATCGTAAGTGTCTTTGCAAGACCGGGCACGCCTTCTAACAAAATATGACCGTTGGTAAAAAGGCCTACCAGAAGCCGATTGACCATATATTCCTGCCCTACCACCACTTTGCCTACCTCAGCAAAGACTTGTTTTATTTTCTGCTTGTGGGCCTGTTGTTGCTCTATTGAGGATGTAAATGCCATAGATAATAATCGATTAAGACCGCAATATTATAAAAATTTAGTTTCGTTGAATCTTCTCCTTATTTGAATGGAACTTCTGCAGGATCTCTCCTGGAATCCCAGATTACCAGCACTTCAATAGTTTTGTCTGAGTATTTGTAAAACAAATAATCTCTGACCTATCTGGAACGAATTCCTGGTGCAGAAGTTTTTTCTTCCGAGTTCAGGGTTTTTTGAAAGCAGTTTTAACGTTTGGTGAAACAGCTTGTTGAGCTTTCTTGGATAGGAATAGGTTCTGTTCCTCAACAACCAGTATTTTAAAATTTCGTCCTTGTCAAGCGATGCGCCTATTGACCAAATTACTTTCCGAGCCATTGCGCAGTTCTTTTACGAACTTCAGCATCTGTTAAAAAATTACCCGAAGAAATTTGCTTTTCCGCCCTGCGGATCGCTGTCAATTGTGGTTCCGACAAGATAAGAGTTTCCTTTTTAGACTCATCTTTTATCATAGAATAAATACCTTCGAGCAAATCTTTGTCGTCAGTTTTATTAATCCTTCCGATAAGCTTCTTTTTAATTTCAGTGGCCGTCATAATCTCTAAAAAAATTTATCAAAAATACTCAAAAAACCACCACTTGGGCTCCTTTCGGATTTACCAAAAAAGAGTTTACCAGGTTTTGGACCGTATGGTTCTCTTTTCCCAGCTTGATATAGTTTCGTGCAGTTTCAAAATCAGCGATGTGCTCATGCTTATCAAAAAAGCCGAAGCCCAGATAATTTCCATTTTCCATCAATACCAACGACTGCTCTCCGGCCTTTCGTCCCTGCCCGATAATCGCTAGCGAATCTCCGTGTTCATAAAATGAGTCAATTGCCTTTTGTGCCCGCTTATTATACTTTTTTACAGATTCTATACCCTGGCAAGCTCCATGACAAGTACCCGACTGGTAGCTAAAGCAGAGTCCCTTGGCTAATTGTAGTCCGCTCAACTTTGGGCAAAGATTAAACTCCTTCACTTTCTCCCACCAAAAATTCCAGGCATCGCCTTTTGAACTAAACGTGATTAACGGCCTTGCGCCTTTGCTTACCGAATTCACACAAAACCGTAAGTATCCATTTCGATCTTCATAATCATAAATACCCCACTCTTCAGTTTTATATTTTTGAGCAAGATTATACTTTGGCCAAAGTCTACGTATTTCCTGCGACTCGAAAATCAGAGCGACCAACTCATTGCCGGTGAGCTCATACGTAATGTGGTGAATTTCATTTCGAATATTGGAACGATTCCACTCGCGTGCTTCACCGGAGAAATGACCCGCAATACGTTTTTTAATATTGATAGCCTTACCAACATAAATCACCTGACTGTGGCCATCCAAAAAATAATATACGCCAGTCCTTGCAGGTAATGCTTCAAATTCTTCTTTGGGTAAGTTGGGAGGTAAGATTGTTTCTCCTGAATTCCTCTTCAGGGATTTTTCGATCACACCGGTGTTATCTCTTTTGAGCAGTGTGTCAAAAATTTTGGCAGTAGCCAATGCATCGCCACCTGCCCGATGACGGTCGGGAATTTTAATACCGAGGCTCTCGGCGAGTCTTCCTAGACCATAAGAATGCAGCCCCGGGATAATTTTTCTGGAAAGCCTGACTGTACATAGTTTCTTAGTATTCCATGCTATACCTACGTCTTCAAATTCTTTTTTTAGAAAGCTATAGTCGAAGTGGGCATTGTGCGCTACAAACACGCGACCATCAAGCCAGCCAAAAACTTCTTTGGCAATACTTTCAAAAGCCGGAGCTTCCTTTACCATTTCATAGTTAATCCCAGTGAGCCCAGTAATAAAATAGGGGATCGATCGTCCGGGATTAATTAATGAGCGATAATGATCGGTGATCTTATGGCCATCGTGATGGTAGATAGCAATTTCTGTAATACGATGACTAGCTGCGTGGCCTCCGGTCGTCTCAATATCAACAATGGCGTACATGAAAAGCTAAAATAGGTTTTGTCGACAACATTCAAAAGATCATAACTCCTCTCATCACAAATCTGTTCAAAACTGTTCGAATCTTTAATTAGTTTTCAAGTTCATTTTAAGAATTATGAAAAAAATATTTTTCCTTTTATTGATTGGTTTCTCTGTTGAAGCCCAGCAGCTCACCCCACTCACAGTTGAAAAGATCATGCGCGACCCCAAATGGATAGGTACAGCGCCCTCCAATTTTTTCTGGAGTGAAGACGGCAAGGAAATCTATTTTCAATGGAATCCGGAAAAACTTCCAGGCGATTCGTTATACAAAGTCTCAACTACTAATCTTTCGCCCGTAAAAGTAACTGCTGCCGAACGACGGAAACTCCCATCTGTTTTTGGACAATACAATCAGGCTCGTACCAAAAAAGTTTATGAAAAGAATGGCGATATCTTTTTGCTTGACATTCCTTCCAATAAAATTATTCAAATCACGAATTCGGTCGAGCGAGAATCAAATCCTACATTTTCGTTTGATGAGAAAAAGGTATTGTTTCTTTTAAGCTCTAATTTATTTAGCTGGGATACCGGTTCAGGATCTTTCACTCAACTTACCGACTTCAGAAAGGGAATAAAGAAAGCTGACCCAAAACTTTCTGAACAAGAAAAGTGGCTAAAGACAGATCAACTGGCTTACATGCAAATATTGAAGGAACGAAATGCCAACAAAAAGCTTTCTGAAAAGAATCAAAAAGCAGACAAGCCCAAAAGACCCAAAGAAATTTACCTTGATGACAAAACTGCCGACAACATCCAGCTAAGTCCCGACGAGAAATTTATCACGTACCGGGTTAGTAAAAATGCCAGCCCTAAAAACACGATCGTTCCTAATTATGTAACAGAGTCTGGTTTTACAGAAGACATTTCAAGCCGAACAAAAGTAGGCGCCACACAAAATGCACAGGAGCTTTACGTTTATGACATCGCTAAAGACACGGTTCTAGCTGTAAAGACGGATCAGATTACAGGCATTTTTGAATCTCCCGAATTCAAAAAAGACTATCCTTCCAAAGCAGCGAAACCTGAAAAAGACAAAAAAGAAAGCAAGCCACAGCCACGCACGGTTATTTTTCAAAACCTTGTTTGGAGCGATGACGGAAAAAATAATGTGCTTTCTATCCGCTCGCAAGACAACAAAGATCGGTGGATCATGTCACTTGATGTGCCCACTCAAAAATTAAAGCTGCTCGACCGTCAGCATGACGATGCATGGATTGGCGGCCCGGGCACCGGAGGATTTTTTGCCGGCACGAATATTGGCTGGGTTAATAATCAAACAGTCTGGTTTCATTCAGAGGAAACCGGCTACTCACATTTGTATACAGTAGATGTTACTTCAGGGAAGAAGACAGCGCTCACTTCTGGTAAATATGAAGTTCAGCAAGCTCAGCCTTCAAAAGACAAAAAATATTTTTACCTGATTACCAACGAAGTCCATCCGGGTGAGAAACAATTTTACAAGTTACCAACAACTGGAGGCAAAGCTGAAAAAGTTACTTCAATGACTGGCGCTCATGAGGTGTTGCTTTCGCCCGACGAAAAATGGATTGCCTATCGTTATTCCTATTCTAACAAACCATGGGAATTATTCTTGCAAGAAAATAAGGTCAATGCCAAACCGCAGTCAATCACAAATTCTTTAACAGCAGAATTTAAATCATACTCCTGGCGCGATCCGGAAGTGACTACCTTCAAGGCCAGAGACGGTGTCGATATTTACACGCGTATTTTCAAGCCGGCAAATCCTAACGGAGCGGCAGTAGTATTTGTGCACGGTGCAGGTTATTTGCAAAATGCACACAAATGGTGGAGCAGTTATTTCCGCGAATACATGTTCCACAATTTATTGGTTGATAAAGGCTACACAGTTTTAGATATGGATTATCGTGCGAGTGCCGGCTATGGGCGTGACTGCCGCACTGGAATTTATCGTTTTATGGGCGGAAAAGATTTGACCGATCATGTTGATGGAGCAAAATGGCTAGTCGATAATTATAAGATCGATCCCAAGCGTATCGGAATTTATGGTGGATCGTACGGCGGGTTCATCACCCTGATGGCAATGTTTACAACCCCCGATGTTTTCGCGGCCGGTGCTGCACTAAGGCCAGTAACCGATTGGGCACATTACAACCATCCGTACACTGCTAACATTTTGAATGAGCCATTTGCCGACAGCATTGCTTACGTGAAAAGTTCACCGCTGTATCATGCTGAAGGATTGAAAGGTCATTTGCTGATCTGTCATGGCATGGTAGATACAAATGTTCATTTTCAAGATGCAGTGCGTTTATCTCAGCGTCTTATTGAACTAGGCAAAGACAATTGGGAACTTGCTCCTTACCCAATGGAAGATCACGGCTTCGTTGAGCCTAGCAGCTGGACAGACGAATACAAGCGAATATTGAAACTATTTGAAGACAACTTGGAGAAGTAGTAAATCATCAGGCTGGGTTCATCAGCCTGCATTTACTTCGTTTCATTCTGGAATGCTCATAATGAGAACATTTCCATCACTTGAATAAGTAATCCTTATTTTTGCGGGATGACCAATCTGCAAGACGATCCCGAAGAACAAGACGATGACCTTTTTGAGCATCACCGCATCGTTGCCGATCCTGGCCAAAGCCTCTTGCGTGTAGATAAGTTTTTATTTGATCGTTTACCGAATGTCACCCGGACCAAAATACAAAATGGAATTCATGAAGGTTTTGTCAAAGTCAATGAGAAAGCCATCAAGCCCAATTACAAAGTCCATCCCAACGATGTTATAACAGTCTCATTTCCCGAGCCTCCACGCGATACCGATGTAAAGCCAGAAAATATTCCACTCAACATTGTCTTTGAAGACGAACATTTACTGGTAGTAAACAAAGTCGCTGGTATGGTGGTGCATCCGGCCTTTCAAAACTGGTCGGGCACGTTGGTTAATGCCTTGACTTATCATTTTCAAAACCTCCCGGAAATGCAAGGCAACGAAGGCAGGCCGGGCTTGGTGCATCGCATCGATAAGGACACTTCAGGCTTACTGGTGATTGCCAAATCGGAAATGGCAATGACCTCTCTCGCCAAACAGTTCTTTGATCACTCCATTGAAAGAACCTACCAGGCAATTGTGTGGGGAATCCCCGATCCGCCGGCAGGAACTATTAATGTAAATGTCGGCCGTAGTTTGAAAGACCGAAGGGTGACCACTGCTTTTCCCGATGGAGACTTTGGAAGAACTGCCATCACCCACTTTAAATTGCTGAGAGATCTGCGCTACATTTCTGTGATTGAATGCCGGCTCGAAACAGGCCGCACACATCAGATTCGGGCTCATATGAAATTTCTTGGCCATCCGATTTTCAATGATGAAATGTATGGAGGCAATGCACCGTTGAAGGGAACTGTGTTCTCTAAATACAAACAGTTTGTTGACAATTGCTTTAAGATTATTCCGCGGCAAGCGCTTCACGCGAAAACGTTAGGATTCGTTCATCCGGCGACAAAAAAATTCATTCAATTCGATTCAGAGCTTCCACAAGATTTTAAGGAAGTGCTCGAGAAGTGGGACCATTACGTGAAGTATAATTGAAAATAAAAACGCCTGTCAATTTTGATCAACAGGCGCTTTTCCAAAAGAAATAGTTTTTCTTATTTAATCCCTGGTATTCCTTCAGGTTTTGCCTGCTCGTTTGCGAATGAAGGCGCTTTGCGTGGAGTTGGATAAACTTCATCCAGTGTGTTTCCATCATAAAGTCTTCCATTCTTCATCACCTGATTTACACTATTAGAGTTGCGAATATTCTCCAACGGGTTTTTATCAAGAATAAGAAAGTCAGCCAATTTTCCAGGTTCAATACTGCCAACGTCGCCATCCAATCCAAGTGCCCTTGCTCCGTGAATAGTGGCCACCTTCAGCGCGTTGTGATTACTCAACCCGCCAGACGCGATACTCCACAATTCCCAATGGTAACCAAGTCCCTGCAACTGGCCGTGCGAACCAACGCCTGCATTGCCTCCGGCTTTTACCAGATCATTTACAAAACGTGCATGATCGGGAAATACATGCTCTTCATACATAAACCATCCTGCCCTTCTCCTTGATTTTTGGTCGAGTTCAGACTTGGCGGTAAAGTGATTCAACTTGGGATCGTTGTTTACTTGCTCCGTTGCGTAGTAAAAATTTTCTGCCCATGGTCCGCCATAAGATACCAATAGTGTAGGTGTGTAGGTCATCTTCGCTTCGGCAATTGCTGTTGTCACATCTTTATAAAGCGGATAAATCGGGAGCGAATGTTCGTGCCCGGGATAACCATCGATCAGGTTTGTAAGGTTGAGCTTGAAATCAAGACCACCTTCAGTAGTTGGCATCAAGCTTTGTTCTTTCGCTGCCTGAATAATCCATTGCCTATGCTGACGATTGCCGGTCAGGTACATTTTGATATACTTAGTGTTGTAGTATTCTGAATATTGTTTCAAAATATCTTTTGCCTGATCAAAGTCTTTGAGATTGTAGGCCCAATAGCCAACGCCTGGTCCTGTTGAATAAATCCTTGGGCCGATGATCTGGCCTGTCTCCACCATATCGCTGTAGGTAAGCACATCGGTAGTGGCCGTCTGAGGATCGCGAGTAGTTGTTACGCCATATGCAAGGTTCGCAGCATACATCCACGCCTGACTTTTATGAATTCCCCACGCCGGCCACATGTGCGCATGCGTGTCAACAAACCCTGGCACAATAGTCTTACCACTCACATCCATCTTCTTGACCGAAGCATCTACATTGATTGATCCTGCAGGGCCAACTTGTTTGATTCGCGCATTTTCAATCAGAATATCTCCCTTCTCAATTATCTCGTCTCCTTTCATGGTAACAATGCGTGCATTTTGCAAAAGAACTTTTCCTTGCGGAATATCTTTTTGTACCGTTACCTTAATTCGTATTTCCTCGGGTTTGTAGCCTTCATCCTTCTTCTCATCTTTTTTGTCGTCTTTCTTTTCATGCTTCTTATCGCCGCCATCTTCTTTCAGTTTTTCTTCCGCTGCTTTCTTTTTCTTCAGCGTCTCCTCTTTCGCTTTGGCGGAATCGAGATTGTAAGTAAAGAATGCATTGCCTAATGTGAAGTAAACTGTTTTGGCGTTGCTTGCCCAGCTTGCAAACTCACCGCCAAGTTTGGTAAGCTTACGCGCGGGAAACTGTGCTTTGTCTGCCTCTGCTACAGAAATCTTTGGAGTTTCTCCGCCCGTTTTCGGCACAGTGACTACATAAATTTCATTATTGATTTGTGCCAGCGCCTGTTCACCTTCTGGTGCCATACGGATAACATCCGCGTTTGATGGTTCGCGCTGAGGCTCGGTAGCTGACTCCACCAGCATACAGTTGTTTTCACCAACCACCGATCCGTAAGTAGTGATGCCTGTAACTTTCAAATGGACTTTCTCGTCAGTTCCATCCCAACGAATGGACAGCAATCCTTTTTGGCCGCTATACAGATAAATTCTGTCGTTAGATTTTACAAAGTGCGGTGCACTGCGGCCTTTAGAGCGCGTGATCACCGTAGTTGCTCCTCCATCTCCACTCACCCACACAATTTCCTCCTGACTGGCGAATGTTACCGGATCAGGATCTTCTTTAAAATTATTGGACGTGCCTCGCAGAAATACAATTTTATTTCCTTGCAACGACCACGCGGGTTCGGTGTAAAGTCCTGCCTCGCTTACTAACCGTTGTGGTTTAGCGCCTTTCAGTTTGAAATTCATTTTATAGAGATAGCCGCCATTGCCTTCCCATGTTACCCATGCCAATTGTGATCCATCAGAACTCCAGGCCGGTTGTGCCTCGGTAAAATTATTTGCTGTGACACGTACAGGCGTTCCGTTTGGTAAATCAGCCGTGTATAATCTGTTCAATGCTGTGAAGGCTACTTTTTTTCCGTCGGGTGAGATAGCTGCATCACGTATCTGAGTGACGATCATGTCTTTTTCGTCTTTGATCGGATATTTAAAATCGACACGTGGCCCGAGCAGCAATTCGGTTTCCATTTCAAAAGGAATATTGATTGCATCGCCACCGGCTACTGGAATACGATAAAATCTTCCACCGTAAGAAGCCACAACTTCTTTACTGTCGGGGGTAAATGACATTGCAGGCAAGACACCCATTGGTGCTATGGATTCCTGCTCATCCCGTTGCACCGGATAGGCTAACCATTTTTCGTCACCGGTCTTTAAATCGCGAAGCACTAAGCCCGTCTGGTCGTTGTATCGCGAACCGTAAACTAAAAATTTACCATCGGGCGAAAGGGTTGGTGTAAAGGCTGAACCATAGCGTTGCGTCCTTACTTCAACTTCGCCATTGTCGCGGTCGTACGTGGCAATCTGGTATTGCGGAAGTTGTGCATTGTAATTCCATGCCGATGTACGCTGGGAAAACCAAACGTAACGGCTGTCGGGACCAAATGATGGTTCTACAGTTTTTAAATTGTCAGGTTTGTTGATGAGTTGCGCACCGGAGCCCCCATCTTTGTGGAACAGCCACAATTTCAAGTTTCTAATACCACGTGATCCCACAATATAATTACCATCAGGCGTCCATTCGGCCGATTGATAGTGATCGGTATTGCCTTTCGTTACCTGAAGCGAATCTTTTTTATCTAACGAAATCCACCAGATATTTTCGCCGGCACTGCGGTCGGAGAGGAAAAGAAGCTTTGATCCATCGAGAGAAAATTTAGGATGAGAATCGAACGCCATGCCTTTGGTAAATTGCACCGGCTTGCCACCGGTAATCGGCATTGTAAAAATATCTCCCAAAAAGTCGAAGGCAATCGTCTTGCCGTCGGGACTCACATCGAGCGACATCCAAGTACCTTCAGAAGTTTTGATCGGCACTCGTCTTGCCACTTCCAACGGAAGATCTTTTTTCTTTTTCGGCTTTTCTTTTTTAACAGAATCAGCCTTAACATCTTTTTTTGGTTCTTGAGCAATGGAGCTTCCAACAAAAAGCAACATCACCAATAATAGGGTAATTATTCTATTCATATTTTAATCTTTGGTAAAGCCAATGTACCGAATTACCCGAAAAAGGTTACTGAATTTACTTGAATGGAAACCCTGACTTTAAACAGAATGGGTATTTCGCAGTAGTTTTTTATCCAGCCAATTCAAAAGAAAGATAAATGCTGCTCCAAAAGCGAACAGCGCGGGATAACCGGACACAAAATGAAATGCGCCCGCAGAAAGAGTGAATTGTGTATAGGTAATGACATAGATTAAAGCACCAATAAAGCCAACGATACCACTAATCAGAAAAATTTTATCCCAATTGAAGGCAGTGGCAGGAGCTTTGGAAAGAGCGGCAACCTTTTGAGCAAAATCAGGTGAAAGATTAAATCCGGGGTTTTTTTTAAGCGATTTGAATACCAGTTGATATGCATCCGCATCAATCCCTGTTGCCGGCATTCCTGCTTCGACTTGCTTTTGAATATTTTCGTCAGATTTGTTCATACTTCTTTGCCAAGATACTTCTTTACATTTTCTTTTAATAATTGCCGGGCCCGGAATAAATAATTTTTCACTGTGCCTTCGGGCATGCCTGTAGCCTCACCGATTTCCTGATAGTTCATGTCTTGCAGGTGATACAATGTAAGTACAACCCTATACTGAGGTGGCAAGTGATCAATCATTTTCAAAACCAACGCCTCCATATCGTCATCATTTAGTTTTTCTTCCGGATTGTCATCCGAAATAAAGTGTGCTGTAAAGCTTTCTTCTTCGGGGATGTCACTCCATTCAATTTTCTTTTTTCGCAAATGGTTTATTGCCTGGCGGTAAGCTATGGTGGCAATCCATGTGCTTAGTTTCGATTGAAAATTAAATTCCGAAATTTTTTCATAGACTCTCAAAAACACATCCTGACAAATCTCCTCCAGATCTTCCGAATTACTGACTACACGGCCCACCATGTGCGCTACCAGCCGCTCGTGCTTGCGTATGAGAAGCTCAAAAGCATGCTTATTGCCTTGGGCCACATACGAGGCCAGCGCCTTATCATCAGTCATTTTGAGGTGAGACACGTAACGAAGATAGAATGTTGCAGAAGGAAATACGATTTTTTATAAATTCATCTTTCGTCTGATAAAATAATTTATTCCACCTGCAACATCCTTCTCAAACCTTGTGTCACACGTAGTGAAATCAATTAAAAAAACTAAAACACAAATGATATGAATCACGAGCTAAAGGAAGTTTTAATGCCTATCGCTGTTATGGGAAGTATGGGTGCAGCCGTTTATTTCTTTACAACAGTAATGACAGAGTACATTCTGAGAAAGAAAATGATCGACAAGGGTTTTGTGAATGAAGACACTCAGGCCATTTTTAAGAAACAGGCTGCTGACAACAAATATTCTTCATTAAAGTGGGGACTGATTACTCTCTTTGCCGGCCTGTCGCTGATCATTATGGAATACGTTCCGGTTCAACCACAATCCCCGCTGCCTTATGGATTGTTTGCCGTTTCGGTTTCCATAGGATTTCTGATTTATTATTTTCTTGTTAAGAACGAAACGAAGTAACATTTGATATTGACGTTCGTCATTGACCAGATTGAAGTCGCGTTTTCGTCTTCACACATTTAAATTCAAAACATATGTTCAAAAATTATTTTAAGACTGCCTTGCGCAGCCTGTTACGGCACCGCTTTTTTTCAGCCATCAATATTTTTGGGCTGGCGGTAGCAATGGCCTTGTCCATGTGCATTATCATGCTGGTAGCCGATCAGATGATGTATGATCGTTACAACACCAAGCGCGATAGAATTTACCGAGTAAACAGCATTCCTAAAAGCGAAAACGGATCTGAGCAGAGCGAAACTGCCACTACCACATTGCCGCTTCGGCAAGAGCTGCTGGAAAACTATCCCGGTGCAGAAAAAGTCGTGCGGATTATGCGCGGGTTTGGCAACATGTGGATTGAGCTGGAGCAGAATGTAAATATTCCGGTAGCCGGATATTTTGTTGACCCTGAAATATTAGATGTTTTCGAATACGAATTAGAATATGGAGACAAACGCACTGCGCTGGTAGAGCCTTACTCGGTTGTACTCACCAAAAAAGCAGCCCGAAAATTGTTCAAGCAGGAAAATCCTATCGGTGAAACTTTTAAAGTAGGAACACAAGGTCTCTATAAAGTGACTGGCGTTTTGAAAGAAACTACAAATAAATCTCATATCGTGTTCGATGCCCTGGCCAGCATTGCCACAGTGAAAAGTATGGAGGCAACAAGCAGATTCCGCAGAGATATTGACAATTGGTATCAGTTCACGGCTGGCTGGGTCTATGTATTAATGGAGAAAGGAAAAAGCGGTGAAGATCTTAGTCCTAGTCTGGAAAAAATTCAAAAGGCTCATTTTACTATACTCCCAAAACCTGAAACTCAACGCAAGGTTAAATATTCACTTCAGCCGCTGATGGGAATTACACCAGGGCCGTTCATCAACAATCCTATTGGCCCGTTTTTGCCATGGGTATTTATTTACTTTTTCTTAGGATTGGCCGGTGTGGTTTTGCTTACCTCATGTTTCAACTTTACCAATTTATCAATCGCGCGTTCGCTTACGCGTGCACGTGAAATCGGCGTACGCAAAGTAACCGGTGCTATGCGCTGGCAGATTTTCGTTCAGTTTTTATCAGAGTCTGTACTGGTGGCAATATTTGCGCTGATAGCTGCAGTACTTCTGCTCATTATGCTAAAGCCTTTAATGATGCAATTAAGTTTTGCCAGAATAATGAAGTGGGATCTCGAAGCTAACTATTTTGTCTACGCTATTTTCTTTGTATTCGCTGTGGTTGTAGGAATTTTGGCAGGCTTGTTTCCGGCCGCGGTCATGAGCGGGTTTCAGCCGGTGAAAGTGTTGAAAGGATTTACCAACCTGAAACTTTTTTCACGTATGGGTTTGCGCAAAAGCTTATTGATTGCTCAGTTTAGTTTCTCATTAATTTTTATCCTTTCAGTGATCGTTGTCTTCAATCAACTGCAAATGTTTTTGAAAGCCGATCACGGTTTCAGTATGGATAAGAAAGCGATCGTGTATCTGAATAATACGCCATCGCAAACATTGAAAACAGAATTGCTGAAATTCAGTAACATCGAAAGTATTTCAGCGGCTTCACATATTCCGGCTGCCGGCTCCAGTTATGGTGATGGTTTTAAGAGATCACTTGATGAAAAGAGCTGGACTGATATCTATTATTTTAATGTAGATGAAGATTACCTTAAAAACATTGAAGTACCAATGGTAGCCGGCCATTTCTATCAACCCGAAGCCGGCGAAATGAATAAGAAATTCATAGTGATTAGTGAGAAGGCAGTAGAAACGTTCCATTTCAAAACCCCGATTGATGCCATTGGTCAGGAGGTTATCATACAAAAAGACTCGGCACGCTTTCAAATCATTGGTGTCGTAAAAAATTACAATCATCAAATGCTAATGGAAAAAATGCAACCATTGGCATTGATTTACAAACCTGAAGATTTTCAATTGTTACAAGTGAAATATACAGGCACGTATGAAGAGGCAGGCAAAACCATTGAAGCCGCTTGGGCAAAGGTCAATCCCAATATGAAATTGGATTACAAGGATTTTTATGAAGAGGTCCACAAACTCTACGACATCTTCTTTGGTGACATTGTAAATATTTTGGGCGTGATTTCAGTGCTGGCAATACTCATCTCGTGTTTGGGGTTGCTCGGCATGGCTACCTATTCCACCGAAACCCGTATCAAAGAAATTTCAATTCGCAAAGTATTGGGAAGTTCCAATGGCTCATTAATCTATTTGCTTTCTAAAGGATTTGTGTCAATTCTTCTTATTGCCATTGTGATTGCTGTGCCAGCCGCGTATTTCATCAACAATTTATGGCTTGAGCAACTGGCTTATCATGTTTCGGTGGATGTATCTACCATTTTATTGGGGGTATTTGCATTGATCACCTTTGGCGCGCTTACTATCGGGTCACAAACCTGGCGAGCTGCGTACATAAAACCAGTGCAGAACCTTAAAGAGTAAAGTTATCTGCCAACGATTATTTTTTGAAAATTGCGCTATACTTGTAGCGCAATTTTCATTAGCAATGGGAGAGTTCTCACTTTATTTTGTTTTAGGCCGCGAGCACATTCTTGATTACGTCAATGGCTACGATCATATTTTGTTTGTGCTCGCATTGTGTGCTGTTTATCTCATTCGCGACTGGAAAAAAATCCTGATCCTTGTCACGGCGTTCACAATTGGTCATTCTATTACATTGGCACTCGCTACGTTGCAGATTATTTCGGTAAAGACCGAGTTGATCGAATTTCTTATTCCGCTTACCATTTTTATAACGGCCTTTTCCAACTTATTCAAAAAAGAAGAAACCATTGGTCAAAGAAACATTCAAATCAACTATGTTTTTGCCTTGTTTTTTGGGCTGATCCACGGCATGGGTTTTTCCAACTATTTGCGTGCGCTTTTGGGAAAAAGCCATAATCTATTGTCTCCCCTTTTGGCCTTTAACCTTGGCCTTGAACTGGGCCAAATAATTGTTGTAACTATTTTCCTGGTTATCAGTTATATTTTGGTCGGTTTGTTGAAGGTACCACGCAGGGATTTGAAAATGGTGTTGTCGTCGGCTATTGCCGGGATTGCGCTCATCCTGATGAAAGACAGAATCTTCTAAATCAAATTTGTAATCCTTTCAAATAATTTAAATAAACCCTATGAAACAATTTGTACTTCTTCTTTTTGTGATTGGTTCTATTGGCGCTTTTGCCCAAGAGAAACCAAAGACCGATCCTCCACAATGGAAAGGGAAATTTGAGCAACTCGATCAAATGTTGCCTACTCCAAATGAGTACCGTACTGGTTCAGGCTCACCCGGCCCGCGGTATTGGCAACAGCAGGCTGACTATGACATCACAGCAGAGTTGAATGATGACAATCAGAGTATCACCGGCAGTGAAACAATCACTTATATTAACAACTCACCCGATGTGCTTAGATATCTTTGGCTCCAACTCGACCAGAACATTTTTGCTAAAGAAAACAACACTGGAAAAACATCGACCAATTCTGTAAAAGATTCAGTAGCAGCGAAACAAATGGCAATGCAACTAAGCTTGTGGGATTATGATGGCGGCTACAAAATCAAATCTATAAAAGATGTTTCCGGAAAAGATCTTCCCTATACAATCAACAAAACGATGATGCGTGTTGATTTGCCCCAGCCACTGAAAGCCGGAGGAAAATACTCACTTAAAATAGAATGGTTCTTCAATGTGCTTGATCGCAACCAGACTTTTGCACGCAGTGGTTATGAGTTTTTCCCTGACGATAATAATTATGTCTACACCATTGCGCAATGGTTTCCACGTATGTGCGTGTATGATGATGTCGTAGGCTGGCAGAATAAGCAGTTTCTTGGTCGCGGTGAATTCACGTTACCTTTCGGGAATTATAAAGTCAACCTTACTGTGCCTTCAGATTTTATTGTTGCCGGCACGGGTATGGTTAAGAACCCTCAACAAGTATTGACAGCAGAACAAATTGCACGTTTCGATAAGGCAAAAACAACTTATGATAAGCCCGTAGTTATTGTAACGCAGGCTGAAGCAATCGAAAATGAGAAAGTAAAATCCAAAGACAAAAAAACATGGCAGTTTGAAGCGACCAATGTTCGCGATTTTGCTTTTGCTTCATCTCGCAAATTTATTTGGGATGCTATGGCGGTGAAAGTAGGTAACGGCACACCTTTGGCGATGTCATTTTATCCCAAAGAAGGCAACCCGCTCTGGGAAAAGGAATCGACAATTGCTGTGAAGAACACACTTGAGGTTTATTCAAAGTACACAGTTGACTATCCTTATCCACAAGCTACTTCTGTTCATGCAGCCAGCATTGGAATGGAATATCCAATGATCTGTTTCAATTTTGGCAGGCCTAAGAAAGACGGGAGCTATGACAATCAATTATTACAACGCATGCTTGGTGTTGTGATTCATGAAGTGGGCCATAACTTCTTTCCAATGATCATCAACAATGATGAGCGCCAAACTACCTGGATGGACGAAGGGATTAACAGCTTCGTACAATTGCTCACTGAATTAGAACGCTATCCAACATTGGATTTCAGCCGTGGCAAACCGGCAGGATTGGTGCCCTATATGAAAGGAGACAAAACTACTATGCGTCCGCTGATGACCAACTCAGAACAAGTCATTCAGTTCGGTTCAGAGCAATATCAAAAGGCAGCCACCGCATTATTCATTTTGCGCGAGACTGTAATGGGTCACGAGTTGTTTGATAAGTCCTTTAAAGAATATGCACAGCGCTGGGCCTTTAAACACCCTAAGCCAGCCGACTTCTTCCGCACGATGGAAGACGCCTCGGCTGTTGATCTTGACTGGTTCTGGAAAGGCTGGTTCTACACAACCGATAACGTGGACATGTCGCTCGATCAGGTGAAGTGGTACAAATTGCGTACTGAAAAAACCAACCTCGAAGGCAAAGAAAAAACTGTTGCTAAAGGAGATTTGGCAAGTGCGAAAGACGGAGACAAGGTTCCCGAGGATTTCAGCAACGGCCCAAGCTACTTCAGCGTGATCCCTACTGATGCCAGATTCTACGGCGAATTCCAAAACAAGATTGACGACAAAGCAGTGCTGACCAAATTAGACAACAAGAATTTTTATGAAATCACGTTATCTAACAAAGGTGGATTGGTAATGCCGGTGATCATCGAGTGGACTTATAAAGACGGTACTAAAGAAACCGAACGCATTCCTGCTGAAATTTGGCGTGTCAATGAAAGCAAGGTGACCAAAGTATTTGCCAAGGAAAAAGAAGTAGCGAGCGTCGCAGTCGATCCACTTAAAGAAACCTCTGACATCACTACAGATGACAACGTATTTCCAAGAGTAGCTCAGCCATCAAAATTTGATGAGCTGAAAAAGAAAACGAACTAAGAAAACCGTGGCAGTAAAATGCCGTGCCTGTGGCTACGGCATTTTCATTTTAGAATTCTAATTTTGTATCCTCTCAACTAATCACAAGTACACATGAAACGTATTCTTTGTTTTATTCTCGGCCTTCTTTCCGTTGTAGCTATGGCACAGGATAAGAAATGGAGCGGCAAGTTTGAACAACTTGATCAAACATTGCCTACGCCAAACAGTTACCGCTCTGCCTCAGGCGCCCCCGGTGCCAACTATTGGCAACAACGTGCTGATTATGATATCGATGTGGAGCTGAACGATGAAACGCAACTCATCACTGGAAAAGAAACAGTGACCTATTTTAACAATGCGCCCGAAGTAATGAAGTTTGTTTGGTTGCAACTCGATCAAAACAACCTGTCCAATGGCAACATGACAGACAAGACTGAGACCAATCGAATTCGCGACTCGATCCCTACACGTTGGTTTCCCTTGAGCAGTGACACCTACGATTATCACGGCGGTTTTAAAATCAAATCTGTAAAAGATGCCAGCACCGGCAAAGACCTTCCTTTCATAGTAAACTATACGATGCTTAGAATCGATCTTCCTGCTCAGCTAAAGACAGGTGAGAAATACAGTTTCAAAATCGAATGGAGCTATATCGAGAAAGACAGGTTGAAATTCGGCGAGCGCGGTGGTTATGAGTTTTTTCCTGAAGACGGGAACTACCTCTATACGGTAGCGCAATGGTTTCCACGCATGTGTGTTTTTGATGATTACGAAGGATGGCAAAACAAACAGTTCCTGGGCCAAGGCGAGTTTGCTTTAACCTTTGGAAATTATCGTGTTCGAATCACAGTACCTGCAGATCATATCGTTGGTGCCAGTGGTGTACTTCAAAACCCAAAATCTGTGCTGACCGCTGAGCAGGCAGAGCGTTTCGACAAGGCCAAAAAAACCTTTGACAAGCCTGTGCTTATTGTAACTGAAGAAGAAGTACGTAAAAAAGAAAAAGAACACTCGGGCAAAAAAAGTACCTGGGAGTTTTATGCCGAAAATGTACGCGACTTTGCCTTTGCTACTTCGCGCAAATTTATTTGGGATGCGATGGCCGTGAAAGTAAACGACAAAACTCCGTTGGCGCAATCACTCTATCCAAAAGAAGGAAATCCGCTTTGGGGAAAAGAATCTACTATGGCAATTAAAAATACCCTTGAGGTTTATTCTTCCCGCACCTTTGATTATCCGTATCCCACGGCCTTTTCAGTACACACTGCCAATCAGGGAATGGAATATCCTATGATTTGTTTCAATGGCGGTCGCCCTAAAAGCGATGGTACTTTTTCCCAACGCACTTACGAAGGCATGGTAGGCGTAATCATTCACGAAGTAGGTCACAATTTCTTTCCGATGATTGTAAACTCTGATGAGCGCCAGTGGAGCTGGATGGATGAAGGGTTGAATTCATTTTTGGAACGTGAAACTAAACGTGAGCGCTATCCCACTGTAAATATTAGCTGGGGCTCGCCCAAAGGCATGGCCAACTACATGCGTGGCGACAAAGATAAAATGAGGCCTATTATGTGGGATTCAGACAATATTCCAGGCAACGACTTCGGGCCAAATGCTTACGGCAAACCGGCAGCTGCTCTTACGTTTTTGCGTGAAACAATAATGGGGCCAGAGCTGTTTGATAAATCATTTAAAGAGTATGCACAGCGTTGGGCTTTCAAGCAACCCAAGCCAGCCGATTTTTTCCGCACCATGGAAGACGCTTCGGCCGTTGACCTGGATTGGTTTTGGCGTGGGTGGTTTTATACTGTAGACAACGTAGATGTTGAGCTTGACGAAGTGAAATGGTTCCGCGTAAAGTCTGAACAAAAGGATTTAGAAAACAAAAATGTAAAGACTACAACAGGAGATCTTTCGGCTTTAGCCAAAAGCAAGGATAAAGCTACTGACTTCAGTAAAGGGGCTCAGGAAATTACGATGATCAATACTCCTGATAATTTCTACGGTGAATTCAAAAATAAAATCAATGACGCGGGCGTCCGTCAAAAACTGGAAGGCAAAAATCTTTACGAATTGACTTTGAAAAATAAGGGCGGCTTGGTGACACCTGTTATTATCGAATGGACATTTGCGGATGGAACTAAGGAAATCGAAAAAATTCCTGCCGAAATCTGGCGTGTAAATGAAAATGAAGTGAAGAAAGTTTTCATGAAAGAAAAGGAAGTAACCAACGTAGCAATCGATCCGGGTAACGACACTGCAGACACCGACCAGGCCAACAATGCCTTTCCGAAAAAACCGGCGGAAACCAAGTTTGATCAATTGAAAAAGAACTAGTTTTAAGATAACGAGTTTGACAAGAGGCCTCTTTCAGGGCCTTTTGCTTTTTTGATCAGTTACTAATATTGTGCACATTGAATTAATTTTACCAGTCGGCGACCAAACCTAGAACCTATCATCCGCTTAGCTCTCTATACTGCCATTTCCTTTTTGATCTCATTTCTCACTTTGCCGGTGTTGATCAAGTTGCTTACGCAATGGAAACTATTTGATTCGCCTGGGCATCATAAAATTCATCTGGAATACAAACCATCACTTGGTGGCGTTGCAATATTGATGGGCACTGGCTTTTCACTTTTACTCGGCCTGCAGTTGCACGAGTGGATTGCAAATAAATACTTCTTCATTTCCGTCTTGATTATGGCCCTTATCGGCCTGCGTGATGATGTGCTGGCACTAACACCAAAGCAAAAATTGTACAGCCAATTTTTACCTGTATTGATCCTGGTGTTTCTCAACAAGACGACAATAAATTCGTTTTACGGGTTATTTGATCTGCAAGAAGTTCCAACCATTGCAGTCTGGATTGTCAGTGTTTTTACACTTATCATCCTTACCAATGCGTACAATCTGATCGACGGGCTTGACGGGCTTGCCGGTACAATCGGCATCATTGGGCTTGTCACATTCGGGGTGTGGTTTCATTTCATTGGCGATAATGCTACGAGCCTGGTATCATTGACATTTGCCGGCGCAGTGCTGGCATTTTTATTCTTTAACTGGCAGCCATCCAAAATTTTTATGGGAGACACTGGTGCATTGATGATCGGGCTTCTGCTTTCATATCTGGCTGTATCTTTCATCAACACTAATTTCCAATTACCCGAAGGCAATCCTTATAAAATGAGGGCATCAGTGGCAAGTGCCATTTGTATTGTAATCATCCCCGTGTTTGACACACTTAGAGTAATCATATTGAGGTTACGTAAGGGAGAATCACCATTTCATGCCGACCGAAATCACCTGCACCACCAATTCATCAACCTTGGATTCACCCATGCTACGTCCGTGTTGATGATTGCTGCAATAAATATTGTTCTGATAGTTTTGGCTTGGTTCTTAAGAAACCAAAATGATCTGTTAATTTTGGGGGTTGTAATTGCGCTTTGTCTTATAATCAATTTCATTTTGAAGAAAGCGCAGCAAAAGAAACCTCTCCATGGAGCAGAAGATAAAATCAATTGAAGAAGAAGTAAAATCATTTTCCATTGTTTCTAATGAAGCGTTGGAAAATTTCCGGTTAAAGTTCATCAGTAAAAAAGGATTGATTCCGGGCTTGTTTGATGAATTGAAACAAGCCTCTGCCGAAGAAAAAAAGGCTGCAGGGAAACTACTCAACGAACTTAAACAGCTGGCCGAAGGGAAGTTTAAAACTTCAAAGGAGGACCTTGAGAATAATTTACAAGACTCAAAGGAAGAGATAGACTTATCATTACCGGTAATTCCAAATAAAACAGGGAATCAGCACCCACTTAGCCTTACACGATACCGCATCATCGAAGTCTTTGAAAAACTGGGATTCAACCTCGCTGATGGTCCGGAAATAGAAGACGACTGGCATAATTTTACAGCACTTAATTTTCCGCCCAATCACCCGGCGCGCGAAATGCAGGATACCTTTTTCATTGAAAAAAATCCCGACATTCTTTTGCGCACGCATACTTCAAACGTGCAGATCAGGTTGATGAAACAGCAGAAGCCACCGATCCGGTCGATTATGCCAGGACGTGTTTATCGCAACGAGGCAATCTCTGCAAGAGCTCATTGTTTCTTTCATCAGGTGGAGGGGCTTTACGTTGATAAGAATGTCGGTTTCGCAGACTTAAAACAGACGCTATATCACTTTGCACAGGAGATGTATGGCAAAAACATCAAGATAAGATACCGGCCTTCGTTCTTCCCGTTTACCGAACCCAGCGCCGAGATCGATATCTCTTGTCTTATTTGCAAAGGCAAAGGCTGCAACATCTGTAAGCATAGTGGCTGGGTTGAAATCGCTGGATCGGGCATGGTGCATCCCAATGTACTTCGTCAATGTGGTATCGATCCCGAGGAATACACCGGTTTTGCTTTTGGCATGGGAATAGAACGGGTGACGCAGTTGCTCTATCAGGTAAATGACCTTAGGCTTTATTCTGAAAATGACATCCGCTTTCTTAAGCAATTCAAAAAAGTGATTTAACTGAATGCAAATCAAAAAAATTGGTGTAATCGGTGCTGGTTCAATGGGTCAAGGTATCGCTCAAGTGTGTGCCGTGGCAGGATATGAAGTTTTGTTTTATGATGTTGATCAGAAAATAATCGAGCGGGGAATTCAAAGCATTACCAAGAATCTGGATCAGGCAGTTGCTAAAGGCAAGATATCAGAAGAGAAAAAAAAGGATGCACTTCACAAATTAAATCCGGTTTCATTCGAAAGCCTGAAGGCTGATCTGATCATTGAGGCCGTAGTTGAAAAGCTGGAAGTAAAACAAAAGATATTCTCTGATCTTGAAAAGATTAATTCTGAGGATACCATTTTCGCCAGCAACACGTCATCGCTCTCAATTACAAAAATCGCTTTAGGTCTTAAGTACCCTAATCGATTCGTAGGGCTTCATTTTTTCAATCCGGCTCATTTGATGAAATTAGTTGAAGTAATAGCAGGTGATCAAACGGACAAAAATCTTATTGCTCCAATGATCGCTTTTGTGCAGTCCCTCGAAAAGATTCCCGTGTCAGTAAAAGATTCTCCTGGATTCATCGTTAATCGCGTAGCAAGGCATTACTATCTGGAGTCTTTGAAATTATTGGAGACTAGGTCGGCCGATATTGGCACAATTGATGCCCTTACACGCTCCGCCGGGTTTAAACTTGGCCCTTTCGAATTGATGGATTTAATTGGTAATGATATAAACCTGGAGGTAAGTCGCCTGATGTACGAAGCTTTTGATCGGGTGCCCAGATTCAAACCCAATTCTATTCAGGAAGAACAAGTAAGAGCGGGTAACTTGGGAAAGAAAACAGGAAAAGGATATTACGAATATGAAAAAAAATAAATTTCTCTTGATGGTTGCAACTGCCCTGGCGGCAGCATCAATGCAGGCTCATGCCCAGGCCGCTTTTCCGGAAGTAACAATCAATCTAAACTATCCTCAATATCAGCGGCTGAAATTGGATGAAGGCTTTGTTTATGTTGAAGGTGCAGGCCTGCGCGGAATCATTTTGTATCGTGCCGGCGAAAATTCATTCTATGCTTACGAACGCGCTTGTCCTCATCACCCCGAAGCAAGTTGCGCTGTTGTTCAGGTTGACGGATCAACTTTATTTATGATTGATCATTGCTGCAATTCCACCTTCAGTTTTTCTGATGGATCGCCAACCAAGGGGCCGGCTCAGCGTCCATTGATTAGGTACAGGGTTGAAGTGGCCGGAACCACCCTTAAAATCCTGGATGAAATTATGAACTGAAATTATTTCAAGTTACGCAGAGTGCTATTCTTCCTGCTGTACGCGAAATAAATCACCAAGCCAATCAAAAGCCATACAAAGGCTACCACCTGAGTCATTGTATCCAATGATATAATCAAGGCTGTACATACAATGGCTCCAAGAATAGGAATGAGTGGAACCAATGGCGTGCGAAATGGCCTTTCAACTTCAGGGTTAGTTCTGCGCATGATCCAAATACCGGCACAAACCAATACGAATGCGAAGAGCGTTCCTATGCTTGTCAATGTACCGGTAAGGTTTTCCGGAACGAATCCCGCAATCACCCCTGTAAATGCCAACAAAATCAAATTTGACTTATAAGGTGTACGGAATTTCGGATGCAGCTCAGAGAAAACTTTAGGCAGCAATCCATCTTTAGACATAGAGAAGAATACCCGTGACTGGCCAAACAACATTGCTAAGATTACAGTAGAAAAACCTGCAAGAATAGCCGCGCTCACTAAGGTTGCAAGCCAGCTGTAGCCTGGCATATATTTCATAATTGTGTAAGCCACTGATGCCTCCCGCCCTTCTCCAACAAAATCAGTATAAGGGGCAACACCGGTAAGTACGTGTGAAAATAAAACGTAAAGTATTGTGCAGACAACAAGCGAACCTAGAATACCAATAGGCATATCGCGTTTTGGGTTTTTGGTTTCTTGTGCTGCTGTAGAGACAGCGTCAAATCCTATGAAAGCAAAGAACACGTAAGCTGCTCCGTGAAAAATTCCTCCCCAGCCATGATTAAAGAAAGGTGTGTAGGTATGTACATCACCATTAGGAGATATAATATCTGGCGCATCCGGGGGGATCATGAAAGGAACATAGTTCGTCGGATTAATAAACTTCCAGCCGATCGCGATAAACACCAGCACAATAGAAACCTTAATTACTACAATTACTGCATTGACTACCGCAGATTCCTGAGTGCCCTTAATTAATATCAAAGTGATAATGGTGAGAACAACTAAAGCCGGTGCATTGATAATTCCATGCACACCTGTGACCGACATTTCCATAGGTGAGTGACACCACTCGTATGGAATTGAGCCTCCCAGCAAATTATTCAGATACTGACTCCAAGAGATTGCAACTGTAGCCGCGCCAAGGGCATACTCCAATACCAATGACCATCCGATGGCCCATGCTACCAACTCGCCCATCGTGGCATATGCATAAGTGTATGCGCTACCTGCCACTGGTATCATCGATGCAAATTCGGCGTAACATAACCCTGCAAATGCACAACCAATAGCTGCTATTATAAAAGACACTACAACAGCCGGGCCTGCGGCCTGTCCTGCGGCTGCGGCTGTGCGAACAAATAATCCAGCACCGATAATTGCGCCTACTCCTAATGCTACCAAATTGGCAGCACCTAAAGTCCTTTTCAAATCTTTGCCAGAATCTGCAGCCTGAGCTAAAAGTTGGGCAAGCGGCTTTTTAATAAATAAACTCATGAAAATAGCGTTATGACAATGTTGCCCAAAAGTATAAATAATAATGGAAGTAGAAGGAACTTTTTATTAACGGACATTTTCCCGATTATTCTTCTGTTCTAAAACCTTCTATCTAGGGAAAGGCTCGCAGGCCAGTCGCGCAGATATCGTTTTATTTATTTGTCCTCTCAGCATCAAACCGAAGCTGCACGCGTATTTTGTTTTCTATGGTCCGTCCGTCTTCAGTACCGGCATTCCATTTCGGACCTTCCTTAATCAGACGAATCAATTCTTCATCGCAGCCATACCCAAGACTCTCGATGACTTTAAATTGATCCAAGGTTCCATCTGGTCGCACGACAAGCTCAACCACTACTTTCCCTTTGATTTTATTTTTCAAAGCGGCTTCGGGATACCTAATGTTGTCTTCCAGATATTTATCGTACGCTTTCTTGCCTCCGACCGGCTCGGCAAGTTTGATAACAGGCTCGGCATTGTCATCTTTTTGTACGTCCACTTTGGTGACAACAACCTCACTCATTTGCGCCGCGTCTGCTTTCAACTGCACATTAACCAGATTTTGTCCCGATGTATTCACCTCTTGTGATTGATATCCAATCGATGAAAATACCAGGCTTTGGTTCTGAGCATTACCAGGCATGTTGAAGTTACCTTGTGTATCAGTTACCGAGCCCGTGGTCGTTCCTTTGATGACAACATTTGCACCAGATACGGGAGTGCCATCTTCGGCAGAAACCACTGTGCCATTGATAACTTGAGGAGCTTGCCTTTTCCTTGCAAAGCCTGCGCCCATAGCGGCATTAGACTTGGCGAAAGCTTCCTTCTTACTATCCGAAGGCTTATCCGCAGCCTTTAAATCCTGAACAGGAGCCACCTGATCGGCACTTTGAACACTGGTGATGGCCGGCTGATTTTCACTTTCTCCTGCTTTACTAATATTCTTATTCTCTTCTTTCTCCTCTGCACTTAATTTGGCAGGTTCATTTGCTGTGGCTAACTCCTGAACCGGTGCCGGACTGGGTTGGATTTTGGCAGCGCGATGCTGAACACCCAATGTTGCTGGAGCTTGTTTGTCACCTTCCTCTCTTAGCTTTTCATTTTCAACTTTCAACTTTGAACCTTCATCCTTATACTTTTCACTTTCAATTTTTAACGTTTCACTTTTCACTTCATTTCCACTTTCAACTTTCTGTGGTTTTTTTGACTTAAGAGCAATGGTTTCATGACGCGGAGCGAACTGATAGACAAGGAACACTGAGACCGCCAGCAATACAATCCCAGCCGCAATCCTCAGTGCACTAAACAGACTACTCTTTTTCCGATTTAAAATCTTTTTATTTATCTCAGTAATATCCTGAGCCAAAACTTCACTTGAAATACTTTCGGTTCCTTCCAATGCATCAGCTAAGAATGGATCATTAAGCGCCTTCTTTTCGAGCGCATGCATTTCCTTCGCGCTTAGCTCGCCGTTCTTGTATTTAATAATATCGTTTTGGTGGTTATCCATTCTCTTCCATGCAAATCTTCAAGTTTCTTTTTCCATTCTGAATAAAGCTTTTTACCTGGTTCAAATCAAAACCTGTATCCTCGGCTATGTCTTTATAACATTTTTCGTCCAGATAAAACAACCGAACACATTGTTGCTGACCAACTATGAGTTTATTTATACAATCTTCCAGTTTTTGTAAATCCTCTTCTAACTCAAGTTCTTCTTCGGGATGCAGTAAAAACTCTTTTTCCACAAAATCAGAAGAGATTTCTTCCTTGAATTTACCCTTTTTATGGCGCAGCTCCATCAAACAATGATTGCGGGCAGTCACGTATAGCCAACTTTTAAAATTCTCCACTTGGTGATTTCTTAAGGTGGCAATCAGTTTTTCAAAGATCTGCATCACCCCATCCTTTGCTTCGTCACGGTCTTTGAAGTACTTGAGGCAGACCCCATAAACCAGAGTCGTGTAGCGTGTGTACAGTTTCCCAATCAAGGAAAGGTCACCCGTCTGCTTATAAAGAAGAAGTATTTCACCATCGGTTTGCGGGTTAACCATCAGCGGTCAAGTTAATTTTTTTCCCTGGCTTATGGAAAATGAGGTAGTCGTGCATCCTGTAATCAAAATTCTAAAAACTATGAAAACAAAAATCTCTTGGCTGGTGGCGATGATTTTTATCCTTTCCAGCTTTCGATCAATGCCCAATCGAACAATTATGGGAAAGGTGACCTCTCAGGAAGATGGCAGCGCATTATCCGGAGTGAATGTATTGCTAAAAGGAACAACCACCGGTACAGCTACCGACGGGCAGGGAAACTATTTAATTACTACACTCGACCAGGGTGGTGTCTTAGTTTTTTCTTTCATTGGATTTCAAACCAAGGAAGTAAAGGTTGGCTCAAAAAACCGGATTGATATTTCTCTGGAAACAGACGCAAAGCAACTAAGTGAAGTCACGAATACGCTCGAGGACAAAAAATATTATAAGCCTCTGAGCAGAGATCATGGTGCCCCAAAATCTATGGGTCAAGGAGCTTATGCTGTTCGCAAAGACATAACCAATCAGCCTTCGCCTTCGCGAGCATATGAAGCCGAAGAACAATTCAATACTGAGGAATATCAGGGAATCAGCGAAAATATTTTTCATGACGCTGCACACAGTCCGCTTTCTACGTTTTCAATAGATGTGGATGCCGCTTCTTACAGTAACATCCGCAGGTTTATTCAAGGTGGGCAACGTCCTCCGCAAGACGCTGTGCGAATCGAAGAGATGGTAAATTATTTCATTTATGATTATCCACAACCTCAGGGTGAAGATCCGTTCTCCATCAATACCGAAATTTCTTCTGCTCCATGGAATGAAAAACACAAATTGGTGCTGATCGGGTTGCAGGGAAAGAAAATTCCAACCGAAAATCTTCCACCATCCAATCTGGTTTTTTTAATTGATGTGTCGGGATCGATGAGTGACCCGAACAAACTGCCGTTATTGAAATCTTCTTTCAAATTGCTGGTGCAACAATTGCGTGAGCAAGACCATGTGGCTATCGTGGTGTATGCCGGAGCAGCCGGTTTAGTGTTGCCTTCTACGTCGGGAGCAGAAAAGAAAAAGATTATAGATGCTCTTGATCACCTTGAAGCCGGTGGCTCAACAGCGGGAGGCGCCGGAATTAAATTGGCTTACCAAACCGCTAAGGAAAATTTCAATAAACAAGGAAACAATCGCGTGATTTTAGCGACTGATGGTGATTTCAACATAGGTGAATCGAGCAATGGCGCTATGGAAAGATTAATAGAAGAGAAAAGGCAGGATGGCGTGTTCCTCACGGTAATGGGTTTTGGAATGGGCAATTATAAAGATTCGAAAATGGAAGCGCTCGCTGACAAAGGCAACGGCAACTACTTATACATCGATTCTATTCTTGAAGCGCAAAAAGCTCTTGTCAATGAATTTGGAGGTACGCTATTCACCATTGCAAAAGACGTAAAGCTTCAGATCGAATTTAATCCCGCCAAGGTGCAGGCTTACCGTTTGATTGGTTATGAAAACAGAATGTTGAAAAGCGAGGACTTTAATAATGACAAAAAAGATGCAGGCGAGCTTGGCTCGGGCCATACGGTAACTGCACTATATGAAATTATTCCGGTGGGTGTAGAAAGTAAATTTTATAAAGTAGATGAATTGAAATATCAAACTTCAAAAATTGATCCTAAGACTGCAAAGACAAATGAATTGATGACAGTGAAATTCCGCTACAAAAAACCAGATGGCGATGTGAGCAAATTGATTGTGCATCCCATGGCAGACAACAACACTGCGCTCGAAAAGACTTCCGATAATTTTCGGTGGGCCGCCTCGGTAGCATCTTTTGGAATGTTGCTGCGTCAATCAGAATACCTCAACAGTTTTTCTGAGGATGGAATTCTGAAACTTGCCCTAGGAGCCAAGGGTGAAGACAAAAATGGCTATCGTACTGAGTTCATTAGCCTGGTAAAGACTGACCGATTGGTGGCAAGCAATAAGTAGAATCCAAAATTCGGGAAAAGAACCGTCGGGGAATCTGGCGGTTCTTTGATTTTTAACTGATGTTGTAAACTTTGGTTAAGTTTGAATTAAGTCTCCTTTTTTAAAATGGAAACAAATTCAATGTTAGTTTCTGTAGTTATTGCAACCTACAATGGTGAAAAATTCCTGCGGCACCAGCTTGATAGTGTTGTCGGTCAAACGCATCGTAATCTTGAAATAATTATTTCTGATGATTGCTCTACCGACAGCACTTTACAAATTATACTTGATTATGAAAAAAGAGACTCACGCATCAAAATAATTCGCAACGAAAAAAACCTTGGGTACATCAAAAATTTTGAAAAAGCATCTCGTTTAGCTGAAGGCGGCTATGTTGCCATCTGTGATCAGGACGATATATGGGATGTAAGGAAAATAGAGATTCTTTTGGAGAATGTGAATGGCTTTGATCTTTGTTTCTCAGACTCAGAACTGATTGACGAGCACGGTCATTCGTTAAACAAAAATTTATCGGACATAAAAAATCTCAGGGTTTACCCTAACTGCTTGCCTTTTTTGATCGGAAATTGTATTTCGGGTCATGCAAGCCTGATAAAACGTGAAATGCTTCTGCGCACGATGCCCTTTCCAACGGCATTCGTGTACGACTGGTGGCTGGCTTTCTTTATCTCATGTGCAGGCCGGATAAACTATGTAAATATTGCGCTGGTGAAATACCGACAGCACGCTCAAAATTCGATTGCTGCAGTCAAAGTAAGTGGCACAAAAAGAAAGAAAGAGTCACAAGTGGAGAAATTAAATATCATCAGAACGCGAATGGAAGTTTTTAGTAAAACTGCAGGTCAACTGGGCGTGGCCGAAAAAGATATCCTCAGGAAAATAAATGATAGTTATCAGAATTTCTCGTTGAAGAATAACTTCGGTCGTTCCGCTATTTTTTTACATTACAGGAATGAATTATTGGCAATCAAAAAACGCTCGCCTTTTAGAAAATGGCTCTTTTGCCTGAAAATGTTTTTCAAAATTATTTAATCGTCAGTTCTCTAGAACTGAAGGATGGACAACCTTCGCAGGAAGTTTTTTATTCTGATGTTAAAACCAATTACTGGTTCCGACAAAGGGCCGGCAAACTGTTCGCCCCGATGGAGATATTGATGGCTTAATGTACTTGAAGTCATGCCCCATTTCGAAATAAATCTATTGTAGCCTGGGTTTCTCTTAACGCGCCTCACCGACTTCGAACCAAAATGATAAACACGGCTTTTGCTGACTCCCTTAAATATTCTTACCCCGAGAGTCCAGAGTTTCATTGAAAAATCGGGGTCAGAATACATGCCTGGTGAAAATTCTACACTATAACCACCCACCATATCCCAAATGTCGACATGCACAACATTAGGAGGCCAGGTAGCGCCATACCAGTCGTTGATACTCAGGCTTTCAAAATCATTTAGCAACTTCGCTTCATCAAAATTTTCGGTGGTGTTTCCGTAATCCTTTTGAATCGCACAGTTGCTGCTAAAGACTGGTTCTATCGCTGTGGCCGACAGGAAGAAGTACTGATGACCTATAATATCAATTTCTTCTTTTAAAAATTTGTCCCATCGCGGGCAGACGTACATATCATCATTGATAAACACAACAAATTTTGTCTGAACCAAAGATCTGCATCCATTCAGCGCGTAGCATATTCCTATATTTCTATCGCTATGCACATAGTCTACGTCCGGTTGCTGTTTCACCCACTCCAAAGAACCATCATTTCCTTCGTTAATGTGAACAATGATCTGATGACGGAAAGAAGAATTCTTGCGGATGCTCTCAACACAAAGTTTTAGGAACTTCAGGTTATTCCAAGAGGGGATAAGAACAGAAAAGAGGGCGTCAGCACTATTCGTTTTTTTGACTTTCTCTATCACCGTACCTTCGATCATTCCAGTATTCTTTCAACAAGCAAACAAAAGAAAATTTATTTTAAAACAATATACCATTTAAAACTATTTTTGGCTTGTTAAGGTATCTTTGCATATTACATTCTAATGAAAGTCAGCGGCTTCACTATTATTCGCAACGCAGTTCGTTATGATTACCCCGTTGTGCAGGCGATTACTTCGGTGCTACCTCTTTGTGATGAGTTTATAGTTGCCGTGGGCAATTCCTCCGACAACACCATGGAGTTGGTGCGATGTATTAATTCACCAAAAATAAAAATTATAGAAACCGTCTGGGATGATAGCTTGCGTGAAGGCGGGAGGACTTTCGCATTAGAAACAGACAAGGCTTTCCGAGCCATCTCTCGCGACAGCGACTGGGCATTTTATATTCAGGCAGATGAGGTAATCCATGAAAAATATTATGACTCCATTCGTGAGGCCATGGAAAAATACAAGGGCAACACATCTGTGGATGGACTACTTTTTAAATACAAGCATTTTTACGGCTCATATGATTATGTCGGCGAGTCGTGGCGCTGGTACAGGCGAGAAATTCGTGTGATACGTAACGATTCAAGCATTTTTTCCTATCGCGACGCGCAGGGTTTTCGCAAAAAACCAAATGAAAAATTAAGAGTAAAACTGATCGATGTTTACGTTTATCATTATGGCTGGGTAAAAGATCCGCGAGCCATGCAATACAAACAACAGGACTGGACGAAGTTTTACAAAGACGACCGCTGGATTGAAACCCATATTGCTAAGGCTGAAGAATTTGATTACAGTAAGGTAGACTCTCTTGAGCTTTTTGAAGGCACCCATCCACAAGCCATGCTTGATCGTGTGGCGAAGAAGAACTGGAAATTCACGTACGACATTTCAAAAAAGAATTACTCATTCAAAGAGAAAATAAAACGCCTGATCTACTCCTTCACGCGCTATCGCATAGGCGAGTACAAAAATTACAAAATCCTCGACCCAATACCCTCTCGTTAAGGATGCGCTGATTAAGCTTTTTAAAACCAGGAAAGGCTGTATTTTTGCGCTCTTATTTATTGAACGTTATGATTGTTAAAACAAAAAATTACCGCTTAGAGAAAAAAGTATACATCCGCATAGCATTCGTCACTGTGCTGAAGCAACAGTGGTGGGTAAGTCTTATTGTGCTGGGCATTTGCCTTGGTTATTTGTGGATTGCAAGCTGGTGGTGGTTTTTTGGAGCATTTTTTGGAGCATCGCTATTCCTCCTCTTCTGGTGGATTCAGTTTTACGGTGTCACGCAGCTCGAGCAGGGCAAAATGCTATTTGAGCGCTTTTCGTATGAGATCAGTAGCCAGCAAATTGTCATGAAACTCAATCCGCGCGAAGGAATGCCGATGAAATGGGATCAGATCAAGAGTGCCCAGATTGGCAAAGATTATTTTGCTCTGTTCATCAACAGGGCACAGCTGATCTATTTGCCGTTCAAAATTTTCAATAGTGACAACGAACGGAAATTCGTTATCAGCATTTTAAGGACAAAGGGACTGACAAAGTAATCAGAAATCAATTCATCAGCATTTCAATATCTTCCCGGGTGAGTGTTTTAATTACACTCTCTTCGCTCTGGATAAGGTTTTCTGAAAGTTTTAGCTTGTGTTTTTGCAGCTGTAAAATCTTTTCCTCCACCGTGTTTCTGGTGATGAATTTATAGGAAAACACTTTTTTCTTCTGACCAATACGATGAGCCCGGTCGGTGGCTTGCGCTTCTACGGCAGGATTCCACCACGGATCAAGGATGAAAACGTAATCTGCTTCCGTGAGATTAAGTCCTAATCCACCTGCTTTGATTGAAATTAAAAATATTTTAAGGTCAGGGTCCTTATTGAATTTCTCTACCTGCTCTTTGCGATCAGTACTGGAGCCATCAAGATAAGCGAACGGAATCTTTCTTGATTTCAATAATTCTTTTACGATTTCAAGATGCTTTACAAACTGACTGAATATTAGAAGCTTGTGTCCCTCCAGCATTGCGTTTTCGATCATGTGCGAAACGTCTTCCAGCTTACCAGAATTGCCTGTGTATTTTGCATCAATCATCCGTGGATGGTTAGAAACCTGGCGAAGCTTGGTGAGTCCTTCCAAAATCATCATCCGTGTATTGTTGATACCTTCTTTATCAATCTGGTCGAGGATCTTGTGTCGGTAAAACGATTTTATTTCTTCGTATTTCTCCTCCTGCTCGGGCGTCATGTTCGTATAGTGGATGTTCTCCACTTTCTCAGGCAAGTCTGTGGCCACTTGTGATTTCAGTCTTCGCAACACAAACGGCCTTATGATGCCGTTCAGTTTTTTGGTCTTGGCTTCGTCTCCTTTTTTCTCAATCGGTATCTGATACTCATTCTTGAAAAATGTTTGCCCACCAAGGAGACCTGGGTTGATAAACGTCATCTGCGACCATAAATCAAGAGTTGTGTTTTCCAGCGGAGTACCTGTGAGCGTAAGCCTAAACCGACTTTGCAATTGCATCACTGCTTTTGCAATGTTTGACGACGGATTCTTAATAACCTGCGATTCATCGAGTATGATATAGTTAAAAAAGAATTTGACCAGGTTGTCAACATCTAGCCTTGTGATTCCATAAGAAGTAAGCACCACATCGTACTTACTGAATTGCGAAACATCTTTGTTGCGCAGTGTGCCTGTGTACGTGAAAATTTTCAGTCCCGGAGTAAACTTAGCCGCCTCCATCTCCCAATTGTAAATCAATGAGGTAGGCATAATTAAAAGTGAAGTGCCTGCGTTACCCTTTTCTTTTTCCAATTGCAGCATAGCCAATGTTTGCACGGTTTTTCCCAAACCCATGTCATCGGCAAGGCAGCCGCCCAAATGAAATTCATTTAAGAAGCGAAGCCAATTATAACCGGCTTTCTGATACGGCCGCAAGGTGCCATGAAATCCTGCTGGCAATTCGTAATCACGTATGCCCGTGAACGACTGCAGGTTGCGCAAGCGTTCGCTCATATGCACTTTGGCCAATTTGCCATCTTCAAGCTCTTGCAGTAAACTGATATGATGCTTTTTCAACACCGGCTTTTCATTTGCGCCGTGTGTTTCGCTTAACGCAAACAGGTCACCGTATTTGATAAGCCATGCCTCAGGAATGATCGCGATTTCGCCGTTAGGCAATTTGAATTCTACTTTCTTTTTTAGAATAAGTTTGCGCAATTCCTTGAATGAGATTTCAAATTCGCCAAAGCGGATTTTGGCATGGATATCAAACCAGTCAATATTCTCTTTTACTTCCAGTTCGATCACTGCTTTTCCTACAAAATATTTTTTGTCCTTGTTATCGGGCTGGCTCACTTCAAAGCCCAGGTTAAGCAGGTTCACCCGGTTCTCGTTGAGCCACGAAAATGCATGGGCTTTTTCTACTGCTGTGCGAAAGCCGCGCAAAGGCAGACCAAGTTTGATCAGGGTTTGTCCGTATTTCTTTTCAGCTTCTATGTTTCGCTTAACGCGATGAAAAACATAGTCCGATTCTTTCTTTTCAACTGTAACGCTTACCGAGCCAAATGCATCTCCACGAAAGCGATGTTTGCCATACCGGAACGAGAGGTCGAAAACAATTTTTCCTGCCTCATCATTCGCCGGAGTTTCCGTTTCCTTATTTTCATCAAACAGCGAAGCAACGTCTTTGGATGAAACCGGCGGAAGCTCAGCGATAGTCAATAACGGGTGAGGATCATATTCATGCTTGGCGATCTCAAAGCCCGAAGCCTCGATGTCATCAAACGAAGCGATGAGCGGAGCCACAAAGCGATTGTAGTAAGTCTCTTCAAGATTTTTGGGAATCACCACATGTTTCTTAGCAAGAAAAGGCTGTAGTTTTTTTCCGTCAACAAATTTCTCAAACCCGTAAAGTTTTCCTTTGAACACCATCCAGGCTGGCTGCCTGCAAATGAGATAGGCAGCAGGGTCGGGGATTTCGAGTCTTTTATCTTTATACGAAATCGTTGGATAATAATTTGTAGACTCTTCGCCGCGGGTAAAATGAAATTGAATACTTGCTCTTTCTTCCAACACTTCCACTTTGCGCCAGGTTGGCTCGCCATCATTGCCCATTTCAAAAAGGAATTTTCCCTTCATTTTTTCAAGAATTGCCGCTCTTCGCTTTTCCATATACGCTTCAATTTGTTCTTGCAGCAATTCGTCACCCTTTTGCTTGTGGTAGACTTTGCTGAAAAACTCTTCGGGCTTCATTATCTTCTTAGAGAAATGTTTGAGCACAGCATCCTGGCCCATGCTGTCCATAAGCTCTATTAATTCGAAGTCGCGGGTATCAAGGCCTTTGGTAAATTCTCGGGCGTTTTTTGAAGAAATGCTCTGATGCTGATAGGTGAGTTTCCCCTTTTCATCGAGGTGCACAATGAATGATTCAAACACATAGCCGAGGTACTCGTGCTGGTAAAGCGAGTATATAATTTGAAACGGCTGTGCTGCAGAAACTTTCATTTTCTTTCTGTTTGCGGCTCAAAACGAGACGATTCCCAACGTTTTTTGAACAATTCGGAAAGAGCCGAATTGCAACTTAGTATTTTTTAGGGAATTATTTTTTTTGAATTAATGCAAATTGGTACGCCTTAATTACATGAGGATGAATGCAATACCTCAACTTTGGTGAATTTCGGGAGTAGAATTCCCAATCGAATCTCTAAAACACCTCTCCAAGGTTTACGAAAATGCCTTGTGAACCATTTTGGCCAAAGCCGTAATCAATTGCAATGTTGGTGCGCGAGTATTTATTGAACTTGGTTCGTAGACCAAAGCCGGCCGCCGGTGCAACAGTTTGATAAGTATTGGAAGGCCAGTTGGAAAAACTTTGACCACTGACGAAAACAACCCCGCCGAACAATCCGTTTGGTGAAATTTTAAAACGATACTCGGCTTCTAAGAAAAGCATATTCTTATCGCGAAATCTTCCCTGAATATAGCCTTCACCGGTGTTGCCATACGTATCCCACCCGGTACTTGGCAGGTCAAGATACGGTGGGTTTCCTCCTAACGTCAGCCAATTATAGCTCCAGAAAGCAAGGATGTTTTCGCTGTGCCGCGGAAACGGAATGTAGTGGCGCAAGTCTATAAGCAACGACTGCCAGTTATTGTCACTGCCAAGGCCTGTTACATTGGCCCGATAAACAATATTGGCATATGATCCTCCCGATGGATTAATTGAGTTCAGTCGATTATCGAAAAGCAAGTTTGCTAAAACACCCGACGAAGTTGATTTATCTGAAATGCCATACGCATTGATGTTTGTAATAACTCCAACATCTCCGTCGGGTGCATCAAGTGAAGTTCCTGTAATTTTCCAATGGTAATCCAATGCATAACCGAACCCCGCGTATAAATTGGGTCTGATACTCTTTAAAACTGTTTGGTAAAGACGGAGGTATTTAAAGGCTTGGTTTGCATAGTTATTTAGGTTTGTATTACCTCCCAAGCCATAGGTCTTTTGAGGGTAGTCGTAGTAACGCCAGTCGTTTACAATGTTAAAGCGATTTCCTTTTGTCCAAATATTGCTTTGAAGGTGAACGACAGTTTGCTTTTGTTGAGTATACAAAGCATCCACGTATACATTAGAAAGTTTAGCTGCTTTGTCTACACCGGTGTAAAACGCTCCGTTGGCAACGACCAAGCCAGCCCATCCGCTCGATAAAGAATAACCAATGGAAGGAGAGCCTGAAAAATAAATCTTGCCGGCCTCTTTTTTGGCAGTATCACGCTTGAGAATTGGTTTTCCAAGCAATTTCTCTGCTACATCAATGAGATCTTTTTCTTTGGGAGAAACAGGAGCTTCCTGCTGCGCTAGAGACCAATGAAATCCAATACTCAACAAAAAAACTAAAAAAAATCTCAGGGCCATCACGCTACTTCTCGGTAAATATTTAAAAAGGTTTTTAGACCAATGCGCAAGAAAATGGTTTAACAGGTAAGGAACAACTTAATACTTCCAACTTTTGATGTCTGCTCCGGTGGGAGCACTTTCACTAATACGTTTTAAAATTTTTGGCAAGTACATTGTATTATAACGGAGTCGTGAAACATAGTTGGGATTATTATGATCGCCATTCCAACAATGCTCTGCCCGATCGCCATAATCAACTTCACCTTTGTAAAACGGACTCTTAGTCTTCTTTAAAAAGCCTTCCATGAGATAAACAGCATTATTCAGATAATAGTTGTCCATGTCTCCGCAATAGATGTGGATCTTCCCTTCCAGCTTGGGGCCGAGTGTCTTCCAATCCCGTTCCAAAATATAGCGAAGATCAAAATGCTCCTTCCAATAGGCGGCTACTTCCTGATCAATCTCGCCAGTCTCTTTATTAAAGATTCGCTTGGGGTAACCATCTGCTCCTTGGGGCGAGTACACGGCTTCCCAAATATCCCATTGCTGGCCTGATCTTGAATGCGTGCCTAGCGCAAGCTCAAAGTGATTCGTTTCTTCCATTGTATTTTGAATCTGGCCCAGATAATTCCGGTGTGCCGGCCGCGGCAATTTTTTGAAATCGCTTTCGTACCAATATGCATTTTTATCTTTGTAAAGATCTACCAACGAATACGCTCGAAAGTCGATGGGATCAGGGCAAGCCGCAAAGCAGCCATTGAATTCATCAGGATAAAACATTTGTACAGCCAGCGCTTCCCATCCGCCCGTTGAGCCACCATAGGTAAAGCGTGCCCACCCCTGCCCGATGCCGCGAAATTTCTTTTCTATTTCGGGCAACAGCTCATACATAATCGCATCTCCATAAGGGCCAACATTTGCTGAGTTCACCGCGTACGAATCGTCATAGTATGGATTGGCATGCTGGATTTCAATAATCAAAAACCGTGGGAAGTTTTTGCTCGTCCATTGTTTGTAAAAATTGTAGGCTTCCTGTTTTTGAAATTTCTTGTAGCCATAAATACCAAACCTGTCG
>Ga0206934_1015_pt1 | contig 52594 bp, 41 predicted proteins | sample Alteio_BWOrgHeat_16_FD_152932 | JGI IMG/M metagenome (GOLD analysis project Ga0206934, IMG submission 152932) | Enriched cells from forest soil in Barre Woods Harvard Forest LTER site, Petersham, Massachusetts, United States -... | ecosystem: Environmental > Terrestrial > Soil > Temperate forest >...
TGCTTAGTATACCTTTATAACGGTCGTAACAGTAGGCGTAAGCAGCTGCAACCTTATCCAAAACACCGTTGCTGAGTATCTTGTTAAATCCGTTGAGTACGCCGGCAGCATCGGTGATGGCTGTATAAGGCACGTTATAGCGGGCAAGTTTGATCTCGCCGGCTTTTGTGGCGACAAATGGATTAGGAAGAGCCGTAACGGGTACCAGTAGCGCCCGGATGGTGATCTCCATCTTTTCGCCCTTGTTGTTGCAATCCTGCGTGTCGCAATTTTTCAGGTCCTTTTCATTCAATTCAAGAAAAAGCACTACGGCATAGTTAGCTAGCGTCAGGGTCGTTAACGCTGCCGAACCGGCGGGCATGGGGTTCTGCGTAGTATATTGGGTGCTATCCAGCAACTGGTAAACCGTAGTGCCGGCGCAATAGTTATCGAAAAAAGGCAGCACATAGCCTGTGGGCAGATCGGTTGCAAAAGCCAGGTCGTCGGGTTGGGGCACACCCTTATACTGCACAAAATTATCATAGGTGGCCGGGCCCTCCAAAACGATGAGGTAGCCTTCGGAAGTTACACCGCTACCCTTCGAAATGGTGATCTTATCAGCGGCCGAGGTAATATCCAGACCGCAGACAATGCCCGTGCCGATCAGCTTATTCCGCGTCAGGCGCTCCTGCCAGTCGAGGTAATAGAATTGCTGGTTGAGGTGATCATTGGTGAGCACCTGGTCCGCCTCGAATACGTAGTATCCATCAAATGTTTGCGTCGTCATAGCATTAGCTTTTAAAAGACCCTAAAGCAGTTTTGCCAAGCATTACCGGGTTGGTTCCCTGGCTCTCCTCGCAATCGTGGAGAACGGCAACCGGGTAAACACTGTGCAGGTTAAATAATATTGATATCAGGTTATCGTTGGATGCCTTCAATGTTGATGCAGAGATGGCGCCGGCTTTGAAATTGGCCAAATCGCCGAGCCAGATTTTATAAGCTGCCTCAAAATTGAACATCGATATATCGTCCACCCAACAGATCTTCACCATGGTATGCGCCGGTATCTCGCGGCGCACGATCCGTTCAAAGTAGTCGCGGAAAGCCAAGCTGCGCATATGCAGCGGCCAGTAGGGCAGCACCACCGACATTCGAAACGAGTAAGGATCATCCTCACCACAGGCATCACAGCAGTCATCCAGGCAAACCGGCGCCAGGTTGAAGTCGGCCGCCCTTGGCCGCAGCAGGATATGCTCCACCAGGTGCAGTCCCTCAACATCCGTTTCATTGTCAAACTCCGTAATAAAGGCTTGTACTGCTGCACTTGCCGCTTTTTTGGTAGGGAAAGTTCCGCTTTGTGCCAGTTTAATGCCGTTTTCGTCTACAATAAAAATTTGCCATGTAACAGGTGTTGTGGGCAATTTTTCAATACTGTAATATTCGTCCGACAACAGATAAGTAACGAATTGCGGCAGATCGACCATTAAGCTGGCCGTATCCGGGTAAGTTTTGATCGATGTTAACTGATTGGCGCCCGCGGTATATGCAAACTGGAACGGGCCGCCCGGGTTAGATGTTGGCGACGGTGTTATCACATACTTGCCGAGGCTGTATAAATTGCGGCGGTAGTAGCTCGGCGTGGGTGTTGTCGCGGGCAATACCGGCGCATCGTCGCTAAAGCCGCCCAGCAGGCATAGCTTTTCTTCCAGGCCGGATACGTTATCAGTGTCCCACAGCTTTGTGGTGTCGATGCTGAAATCGGCTTTCTGCGGATAATAATCATAGGCCCTGTCGCGGCGGTAGCTCAGCGTAGGGTAATCCTGCAAAAACTTGATCTTATTTTTGATCAGGTCCGTGGGATCAATTTTGGTTTCCTCCTGGGTATCGTAGTTCAGCGTGTAGATCAGGAACACGTAATCGCTGAACGATTCAGAAAAACGCGCCATCAGGTGATCGAGAAACCGATTGCGGCGATCGGTATAAGTTTCGTTGGTTTCGTACAGCTTTTCCCAGGCATTTGGCGGATCGGGCGGCGAGGTTGGATTTGCAGGCGGCCCCACAGTTGAATCCGGATTTGCCAGCAAAGTTTTTAACGAACCGTCACTGGTGTCGCGATAAATGTTGTCGATATCGCTAATACCATCGATGTACTGCGCATAATAAGTGTGCTTGATATCGTTCGTCGAAAACAGATCCCTGGCGTTATTGAGCTGTGACAGGAAATCGCCCAGCAACTGATCAAAGAATAGCAAGTAGGCCTTCAACTGTCGGGTTTGCGCCATGCGCTCGTCGGTAACGGGAGGCGGCAGCTCGTAGTTGCCGATACGGTAAGTCATCGGGAACAGGTATTCGACTGATGAATAATGATCGAGCGGGAAATAGTTTCCGGTTACGGGTTTCAGATCGTCAGCCTTCCCAGTCAGCTTATTGCGCTGGGCAAGGGCCAGGAACTGGTCAAGCAGGGCATCTGTTTGCGCGGTATTGGCCAGGTAGGGGAACTGGTTCTTATAAAAAGTTATTTTGGATTTGGTTTCCGATAAAATGGGTTTATGCCAGTTCAGCACGGTAATGCACCATTGCTGCCCGGTTGCACTGGCAATGGCCTTGCCGTCGTCGCCATAGGCCGTCATCCTGAAGTTACGCACCGCCAGCACCGATTCGATATCCATCAGCTTGCTGATGATCTCGGAAGCGTATATCTTCTTTTGCAGCTGGGTATTTTCCAGTTCCTGCGTGTCGATAAAACCATGGTGCATCCGTGGCCCGTCAAAAACCTGGTCTACGGTGTAGCCTTTGGCCAGCATCTCGTTCAGGAGGTAAAAATTGACCGGCGGATTAAGGTATTGGTCTATCGCGAAATAAACCCGGGCCTGCACTTCAACCATATCGGCGTCGGCAGCAACATCGATATCAAAACAGAAAGCAATCTCCTCGTCCTTAATGATCTCTATCGAAACAAAATCCTCGCAAAGGTTCCTGTTCCTTTCCAGCTTGCGGATTGCTTCCTTCATGATGCTGTTTACCTTCTGTATTTTCTTCAGGTAAATATTTAGCGCCAGTTTGCAGAAAGAAGTATCGTTAAAGAAATTGGTGATATCGGGCACAGCTATGGTTTGATCGGCGGCCTGCAAACCGATTAAAACTGTTGCAGTAAAATTCACGGCCGGCGTTACGCTGATGGAAAAAGGTACCGTCCAGGCATTATCTGTACCAACCTGCACGGGTGTTCCGGTAGCGGTCAACACAATGCCGCTGTCATTGGGGTCCGCGTTAAGTAATGACGGGTTAGCATTCCACGCCGGAAAATCGATGGTCAGATTGACCAGCCCAACAGTAACCGTTGGCGTACCCGGCGACACCACGGCCGGGTTGGGCAATACCACTTCACTATTGTTCAGATCGCCCAATTGCGGATCTTCATCCAGGTCAAGAAAGACCTTGTACAAACCGCGCAGGTATACCGGGTGGGGTTTCCCCGGTGGTTGTTTGGTTGTCAAAATATCGTTCTCACAATCGGCCCAAATGGGCACCTCGCCTGTTGGTAATACGGTGTTGGTATTGTCTTTATAATGACTATGATGAAACAACCAGGCATTGCTTACGCCGATAATATCGATGAGCAGCTTGCGGTAATCGTCAGTATTCAGCGGCGACTGGGTCAGTATTTTTTTGGCGCTGAACAGGGTGTATGCGTCCTGGCTGATGGTTCCGTCGGTACCGGCCAGCAGATCGGCCATCGGCATCGAGGTGCGGTAGCCCAGCTCGGTAAGGGCAAAGCAAAGCGCCTCCAGTATGGTTATGCCCGGGTCATGCTCGTTATAGTCTGTCCATATTGCACTCCCCAGCTCCTGGATATATGCCAGCCCCGATGTTCTCAGGGCTGCATAATCCTGGTCGGGTTTAAGCTTCGGATTCTTATCTATGGTAGCCAGGTCAGCCATTACAGTTACAATTTTCGGATGGATTAATATTGTTACTCACGCCAAGTACCGGATCACTATAAGGAACCAGTATCGAGCGGGCGGTGGAAGCTATCGCCTCTTCTACTCCGGGTTTATAAATGGTAAATTGATTGTCATCCCCGTAGATATATTGGTTCATTTTAAAGCCGGTTACATGATCCACGTAGGGCTGCTTCTGAACAAAATTCATCAACGCCGATTTCTCTATCTTCCCGCCAAACTCAATATCCTGTTCCTGCGACCCATAGGCCCAGGGCATCAAAAACCTGCCGATGGCGTCATTGAGCACACCCTTATAATAATTCGAATTCTCGTTGTTATTGATAAAGGTGACGCAAAATTCCAGCTCTATCCCTTCAAACTGGGGGTTAACAACCTCCAGGTGCACAAATGGCGAGGTTAAAGGCTGCAGGTATTTTTTGATATTATCCAGCAAGCCGATATTGGTAAAGGGCAGCAGCGGGTTCGAACCTGTAAGCAGGCTCAAATCAGGTACGGTGATCACCATTACCGAGCCGGGTTTCAGCTCACTGTAGGTTTGTTTTTTGACATTTTGAGTCGTATGGTTCAGGCATTTTACCTTGTGTATCTGCGGGAAGTTTTGCAGCACCAGGCGCTCGTAATCCCACGAGGTAACGGCCCGGTTCTTGTGCCGAAGGCGCTCGCTCACGCGCTGCTGAAACTGTATATTGTTTTCAACCGGCTTTCCTCCCGAAGAGGGGTAAGGCTGATCCACCTGCTTGATGGCCCCATTTGCGATGGCAAGCTTGCTGATGGTTTTTTGTGGAATGTTAGCTTTGAATGTATCAACAGCGGTTTGTACAAATTGTGCCCTCGCTGCATTGGCCAGCACAGCAATGATCTTGCATACCGAATCGGTATTTACGCCCACAACCGCTTTGAGCCACAACAGGCCGGCGTCGGCACGGGTGTTATTGGTGGTTTCGTCACCCTGTAAATTCAGCACCACCAGGCCCGATTGCGACAGGTTATCAGTATAATCTACCGGCGAATCAAACTTGATCCAGTTATTGGCCGCCATATAATACCAATCGACGCTGGCGGTATTTTTCAACGGGTTAGCCGTGCCTTCCGATACCTGGAACAATATCGACTGCGCTTCGGCGGGTAAGGTGTTGGCCAGCCCTATCCACAACTCGCCACCGTTATCCTTATCATTAGTATCATCCAGGTTAAATACCGGCAGCAGGTTCATCGAATCAATAGGTTTATAGCCGTCAGGCACCTGATTAGCCAGGTAGGGGTGCATTTCGCGGAAACCAAACGGTTCTATGTGATAGAAGAAATACTGGCGCTCATTGAAGATATCCTCGGCAGCTTGCGTACTGTCGAGCGGCAGGGTATCTTCAGCTACGTAATCCATACTAATGCCGGAGATAAAGGTCATCGCAGGCGGCATTGCCGGGGTAGAACTAACGGTATAGGTGGTTGTTGTACTGCCTGTGGGTGTTGATTGCTGGACACTGATCTGTTTTGATCCGGTTATAAAGCTCGAAATATTATAGTCGTCAACACCCAACTGAAACTGGATAAATCCATTGACCGAGGTAATATCGTAAGCCGTGTTTACCCCGAAATCGACCGGTGAGATGGCCTTATCATTATCAGCTCCTTGCAGCAAGGCGTCTATTTTCTGTGCAATATTTGTACCTTGAGCCAGGTCAAAAGGCTTTCCTCCCGGTTTCCATTGACCCCCGATCAAAATAAACTCGTTGACCGTGGTAGTTATAGGCTCGTTAAAAAATTGTGCGACTATTTCCTTTGCAGCCCCGATATTCTCTTTCACAGAAAGGTCCTCTGTTGTTTTAGTCGCCTTCATCTCGATATTTTCGGCCAAAAAGGTGTCTTTCACCTCAGAAGCTGCAGATACGACCGGTGTGGCCACCAGATTATCCAGGGCTACCTGCCTTATCGGCAAAGTTTGCCAGGTCAAATTAACCGTAGCCGATATTAGCCTTTTTTGAAATATTTCCTTACTGCCTAAAATAAAAGGCGAGCTTACAGGCGGGTATTCGCCAAAGGCTTTGAATGGCTTCGATGGATCTATCTTTCCATCTTTATTTTGCAGGACCAGGTTTTTTAGGTTAGTTACCCCAACATTGATCGTGACGGATGATATCACCAGCGACTTCAACGCTGCATAATACTGGTATCCCGATTGCACGTCGAGTTGTATCTTCACCATTGGCAGCGCCTGCGGGTAACTGCCACTATGTATCTTTTGCGAATAGGGTACAATTGGTGGCGCCGACCCGCTCAATGGAATGGTGAATTGCAGCGCCTGCGAACCGCTTGTACCTACAGTGATATTATTAGGCGCAGTATCCGGTTTAAAATCCGATGCATCGAACCATTTTTTATTCCCGGTAAATTGTATCGAAAGCGCTGAAGGAATGATCGCGTTTAAAACGGCGCTTGTTGTTGCATCAATTGGGCTTGCACAATTGAACGTCAGGGTGATGGTTCTGGTGCCCTCATTCAGGTAAAGTAAATGAGATGCGATGGCGAAGCCGACGGTTGCTCCACCCGTTGTAAAAGTATTATTGGTCAGGTCACCAAAAGGGAACCAGGATTGATCGGGCGAAGTTAATTTACCACCCTGCCCGTCGCTGGTGTTGGCTTTTGGCGAAGCATCCAGTAACTGCGGCGGCGCCGGTGACTTTCCTTTCGACAGAAACAATGACTTAAGCTGCGATACACTCGACTGATTGAGGACAATGTCATCGGTAAGCGCATAAAAAAGGTCGTTACCTGCCGGGTCCTTGCCCGCCTTAAGCTGCGTGCCTTTAGCCAGCAGGTATGCAGGGGTATTTTTTTGCAGTTGGAAAACCAGATGGACTATATCAGGTACCCCGGCTGCATTGCTTAGCTTCAGTACCTTTTCATAGTAGAATTCGAGATGTTTTTCGGTATAGTGGTTTAGCTGATCCTGGGCCTTGCGGAACAACCTGAGAAATGCCAGGAACAGCGCGTATTGCGGAGCATGATTGGGGTAGTTCTCCAGCGTTGCTTTGATATAAACCTGCTCGGTTTGGGTAACGATGTAGTCGGCACCGTTCAAAAAGGCGCTCACAATGTTTTTGAATAAGCTGCTGTCAACAATTTGGGCCTGCGGCGATATCGGTATCGCTGTACTTATGGGCAGCGTAATGATATCAACCGGCACCCCTGCTGCGGGCGTCCATGATGGGTCCGAAAAGAAAGTTGGCGACAGCAGCGAGGCAAAAAAAGTTACGTTGCTCACCGGCATACGCGGGTCGGTGGTATTCCCCGTATCGATATATTGAGGCGGCGTGGCCGGGTTGTACAGCTTATAATAATTGATCAGCTGGGCTAGTGGCACCGCCAGTTTGGAGCCTATCGATACGGCCAGGAAATTGCGGTAGTCCAGGTCGGACGGCAGCACCATCAGGGCATCATTGATGCCGGCAGCAATAGACGCGATAAAGTCGAACAGGTACCTCAGCGAAACCTTCGGATCAATATAAACTGCGTCCGGCAAGTCAATATAATCGTACAGGTTGTTGACATAGGTGGTATAGTCGGCAGTGTTCCATGTTCCTACGGTGGCAATGGTTACCGCCACATCCTGGCCCATTATATTCTGCCAGTCGCCGGTAATGGTATTGTTGAGGCTGTAGAAATTGAGATACGCGCCATACTTCTTCGCAAACAGGATGAGGCTGGAGTAGTCGGTCCTTTCGTCCACGCTCACATAAGCCGCCAGCAAGGCCTCCAGCTGGCGTTGTGCCTGGCTGGTGCCGCTGTTAAGCAAAAGGGTTGTATCTAAACAAGTTGAAGCCATCAGTGTAATTCAGTACCTTCTTTCAGATAATATGGGAATACATAGTTGAACCGCGAGTTGGTAGTAGCGATGGTATAATCCAGCACCAGCAAAATGACGCCGTTTGCCTCCTGCGTATCGTCTATGGTTATGTTATTCAAATTAATGCGCGCTTCGTAATGCAGTATGGCGTAGCGTACCATTTCGGCCAGGTGCGTTTTAAATGTGGTGGTCATGGGTTCAAAAACCATCTCATCCAGGTTGCAGCCATAATCGGGCACCATTACACGCTCACCGAGCCGGGTCGAGAGCAATATTTGCAGGCTCTGGCGAATATCCACCTCGTCGCTGCTCATTATCGCGGTATTGGCCACCGTATCAAAAGTTGGCGGGAAAGCCCACCCCGTTCCTAAAAATGAACCTGCCATTTTAACCCCCTATCATTACGGTAAAACATCCCAATATTACCGAACCACCATGTGCTGTTGGATCTCCCACCCGTGCAGCAGGCGCTCCGCCTATCATCACGGTGGACGAGCCATTGACAATGCTATCTGGCGGCCCTGCGCAAGTACATACGCTGCCCACACAAGCAGCCGGCATCCCGCCGATCAGCACGGTTGGCGCTCCCGGAGTCGCGATAGGTCCCCCGACATGAGGTACCGGCCCTGTAAAAGCCGGGCACACATGCATATCGGCCACTCTTGCTGCAAAAGCCATATTTTACCCGTTTTATAGTGTTTATATTCTTTTAGTTATTAGTTGATCATCACCATCCCGCCCTTGATCGTGGTTTGAGCCGAGCCCTCCACATCAACCGTGGCCGACTTTAACGTGGCCGAACCATTCCCCGCATCCAATGAGGAGCCTCCCGCATCCAGCGAAAAACTCGACGATGCTTTAACCTTTACATTTACCCCCTCGATCGATACATCCCCTGTTGCCTTGATGCTGATGTCAGCTCCGCTCACCACACTCACCGACGAAGAATCCATCGAAATTTTATTATTGTTCTCATCTTCAATCGAGATCACCCCAGCATTTTCGTCGATGGTTACCTTCTTGCCCGCCGGTGTCGTGATGATGAGCGATTTGTCCGAATCATTAAATATCATGGTCATACCACTGCGCGAGGTGTAACCCTTTTCGTCGTTCTTATCGGCAGCCGTTAGCGGAGCGGGATTGGCGCTGCTGTTGAGCATGCCCAGTACCACCGGGTGGCGCGGGTCGTTATTGATGAAGCCTACAATCACCTCATCACCAATTTCGGGCAGGAAAAACATACCGCGCGTATTGCCCGCATCCAGGCTGGCGATACGCATCCAGATGCCATCCTCATTCGGATCCACGATTGGTAAGCGCACTTTGATCCTGTTCTCGCTGTTGGGGTCGCTTTCGAGCTTCGTTACAATACCTATCTGCAATCCCTGCACAGCCGGCAACATCTCTGCCGCAGGCGGCGAATTGAACTCAGGCTGACGGATAGCAAGATCATTGCTGAGCCCAAACTGAACATCTGTGCTCCAAACCCCGTTAGCAATTTCATGCCGGATGGCCGAGGCAAAAACCGTCCCGTTAAAGCGGTCGCCAACGCCACCCAAATTAATGAGATCCGCAGGGTTTAGCGGCGCATACCCTCTAAACTTTACCCTGCCCCTGCAACGTGCGAGCCTGGCTTTTTCGAGCCTTGCATCGGCCCAGTTTTGCAGTTCGTTGGTGGTTACTTCTTCACCTACATTCAGATCATAATCTGTTATGCTAAGCACATTCGAAAGATCGCTGTAGGAAACATTGCCGTTCTCGGTATAGCCGGGCTCATTGGCAGTAGCGGTGCTGATGGCCTGGTTGGCCTGGTCCCAGGTTTTGGCGGTGATGCCGCCGTACTGGTAACGCGCGTCGAGGTCGGCATCAAACTCTAATATCGTTGCCCCAAATACTGCATCAAGCACAGTCGAGCCCCCTAAGTTTGGCTTCTTCGCTGTTATCGTGCCGGCGCTCGTCACGCAAACCATGCCATTGGCTTCCATGCGCGAAAGGACAAAATCCCAGTCGGTGCAGTCATATTGTACGATCGACTCCAGTTGAGTTTGCGTGTCATCGATACTGGCAGTCAGCTGGTAATCGCTGATGATGCCGGAAACCGCATCGCTGTCGGTCGAATTATAGAAATACTTATTCTTACGGGCGATGGTCATCTTTACTGCCTTATCCCGGCAATCCAGTATCAGCATCGGCGTCTCCTGTGTCCGTATTTTAAGACTATGCTTCAGGATGATGCCCGAGAAAATAGAGGTTTCGTTGGAATGATAACCAGCCGTTATTTCAATTTCGGCGCCGGGTACAAACGTAGCTTCGTTGCTCACTTTAAAATCCTGTGCCGCCGCGTCGCCGTCATACAATATCAGCCTGGCCGAAGGAATACGGTTCACCTCGTTCTGTACCACGATAGAAGCTACCTGGTATTGCGTACTAATGGCCGTACCATTGATCTTAATGGTCGTGGTCACCAGGTCGGTGTTCTGTGCTCCGGGTAATGATTGGCTCGGCATCAGTTTCTATTTTGCGAATGGCGGAAAGATCAGTTTCGTTCCGGGTGATAATATCTTGAAATCGGTGAGCCCGTTGTATTGAGCCACCTGGTAATAGTATTTACTGTCGCCATATTCCTTATAGCAAAGCAGGGGCAGGGTGTCGCCTTTCTTTACGGTGCGTATGTGCGATAGGTCGGGCGAGCTTTTGCCTTCGTTGGCAGTTAATGTTTTTGGATCGACGGCGCTCACGAACGTACAATCTGCCTCGGCCCTTATCGGCGTACCATCAGGCGCAAACAGCTTGATGGTTATCGTCATTTTTTGCAGGTAACAGTTGTAATGGAGGGTTCCCCATTGCAGCTGCACATACCTTGGCTGGTGTATATCGCCGTCAAAACCGTAAACAACCTGGCTAAACTGGTTCAGGTCGGCCGTAACGTCTCTTTTGTTTTTGCTTTGGCCGAGTATCGAGGGAGTTATATCCGGCGCACCACCGGCCATAGGGGCCTGTATCACCCCTGTTCCGTCGAATAGAAATTTGAAGCCTATAGTTTGTGAGGGCGTACGACTATAAGTAGGGTCGCCAGATGATTTGCCATCGGCAGCCTTGTCAACTTTGATGATCTCATAAGTCAGCGCATACGAATCCGGGTTAATGAGCACCTCATAGGAGGCAATCGCGTTCCCGGTAAAGGTGATATCGCGATACGCCAGTATCTTCATTTTTTTAAGCCCTGAATTTGCCATCAGCGTTCAGTTTTTTGTTTTAATATTTCCAGCACCTGCTCCACACATGCCGCAACTATTTTGTCCTTATCGGCATTGCCGCTTTTCCCCCCGCCTGTTGGGGCCTGGGCTCCGGCTTCCTTAACCACCGTTACTATTTGCAATTCGCGTATTTCGACAGGCATAATTTAAAGACTTGGTAATGAGCTTGAACTGGAATCGTTGCCCTGCAAACCCGGCAATGCAGTAATGGTCGCGCTTGGCGCTGCCGGCCCCGCTATCAGGTCGGCAACAGCGGCTACGGCTGACGACAGGCTGAGCGTTTTAAAATATTCATAGCGCAGGGTCAGCGACTCGATCACGATCTTCCCATCCTCGGCATTAAGCGAGGATATTTCGGCCTTCATAGGTATCGAATTAACTACGTACCACGAGGTTACCGGCAGATGGTTCTCGTCAAGCAGCGAGACCAGCAGGTTCGTCGGGGCGTAATTAAAGTTCTCAGTGGCATCAACCACCCAAGCCGTTATACCCGATGGAGCGGGTGTCATACCCCGCTTCAGCACCAGGTCCGAATATTTTGTTTTACCCGGCAAGCGGTGCACGAAGCGGTTCTCGCCACCTTCGTTATAGGTATCCAAATTGACCTCGAGCACTAAGCCCGAAACCTCCTGGAAGCCCATATCGCCCGGAACTTGCGGAAACAACTCAAACGACACCAGGAAATGAAACCCCGTTAGAGGATACTCAAACATGGTTATTCATTTTGGATCGTTAAACCTTCGTGGGCTATTTCCAGTGTTTCAATCGCCACATCATTACCGTCTGCTTTCAGATCGGTTGATGTCAGCTTTGTGGGCCACGCGTTTTTGATCTTCCACACCACTATCGGCGCCAAAGTTTCATCCAGTAGGCTTATGGTCAGATCGCGGCGTTCAACCGTGTTCATGTTGATGGTGTTGAACCAGTTGTAATAATCGTTGTCCGATTTAAAAATGCCTCGTTTAGCCACAATGTTGCTGAACTTGCGCTGGCCCGGCATCTTGATCTTATGGTATTCGGGGCTGCTGCCTTCGCGGTATTCGATCACGTCGTTGGTGATATCGAGCCCGCTGATCTCAGTGAACCCGATGCGTGTTCCACCCCAGTCGATACTGAAATGGAATTTTGGTAGAGGATAATTTGCCATACTTTCTATGTTAGAATGGTGGTTTTAAAATTTGGTTAATACTTATGCAGTTTGCTGTATCTGGGTGAAGCGCAGGATGATGAATTCGGCCGGGCGAACTGGCGCCATGCCCACTTCAACGATCAGTTTGCCTTCAAGCACATCCTGGAAGATCATGGTTTGACCCAGGCCTACCTTCACCCAAAATGCTGCTTCCGGCTTTGGCCCTGCCAGTGCGCCAAGGCGCCACAAATTGGTCAGGTAGTTTTCGATCATGGCCCGTACACGTGTCCAGGTTTTGGCATCGTTCGGTTCAAAAACAAACTGATATGCTGCCAGCTTAACCGACTCTTCGACCATGATAAAGAACCTGCGTACGGATACATAGCGGAAATCATTATCATTGCCGGTGAGCGTGCGGGCTCCCCAGACCAGGGTGCCTTTGCCCGTAAATGCGCGGATGGCATTGATGGATTTGCCTGTTTGCGGATCAATATTCAGATCGGCCTGCATATTGTCGTCAATATCTACCGAAGGTCCTATCACCGAGTTGATTGCTACATTGGCCGGCGCCTTCCATACTCCGCGACTGCCATCAACCGCAGCATAAATTCCTGCTATTGCGCCTGAGGCCGGGGTAAGTAATCCTTCGTTGCCTATGGCCGATTTGATGAGGCCGTAAAGCGCGCTGTCGGCCTGCAGGCTCTGTTCCAAACTTACCAGCCTGGCAGCCACATTACTTTGAAAGCTCAGGATAATGTTTACTGCGTTGTTGTATAACTTTTGAATCCTCGATCTTACAAAAGCCATTTCGAATTTCTCTTTATCAGCTGGCGATAAGGCTGCCCCGGGAGCTCCATACACATCGGTGGTAACCGGGGCTGGAATGGTTAGCCGGTAAGAATGAGGAGCGGCGGCTAATGCCGTTAACAGCGTTGTGATACCAGCCTCAGGCCCGCCCAGATCGGCAGGCGCGGCTTCATTCAGTGTAGCCAGCTCTCTCAGGTACGATTCTATTTGCGTAAAATCGCCTGCCGTACTGGCGTTGGTGGCAGTAGTATACAAGCCTTGCACTGAATTGCTCGTTGGCGGGTTGTCTTTAAATGCAGGCATGCTGACGAACGATCCCAGCAAATTGGCGATGTAGATCAGCTTATTTTGGAATTCAATTACAGGATCTGCCTGGGGTATCAGGCCAAAACCTGAGCTGATAGAACCGGTAGTAATTGCCGTATTTAAGTTGGGATTACCAGTGATAGCGGCGGTTAAGCTTATAGGCGCTGCGTAGCTTGCATTTGAGTTTTTGTTAATGAAATTGTCAATCACCGACGTCATGTCCGCATCCGCATTTTCCAATTGCAAAGCATAGGCGCTGTTAAGCAAAGCGCTGCCATCAGTAGGGCTCGCAGCTGTAGCCGACGTATAGATGTTGATATCGGCGTAAGCGAATGAGGTGGGATTGGTTGGCGTGTATGGCAAACTGGTACGCAGCCATGGGTAGTAGGCGGCGCCGTAATTAAGCGCAGGGTCGCTCACACCATTCCTGAAAACCGGTATCGGGTCGTTTGATGATCCGTCGTGCTCCTGGTCGCCGTTCAAAACATCCATTATAGTAAACCTGTCCTGCATCTGGCCGCATAATTGTAACGAATCGTTCATCAGCGTGTTGAAGCTATTCGCATCCAGCAACACCGCGTCGGGTATCACGATCAGCGTTGGCTCGTCTTCCTTTTGTATGATATCAAAAACCGTTTTAACACCCGGCGGCGTAAGCGGGGTGAAATCGGTAATCTGGGGCGAACCGGTAACAATCGGAAGCGCCAATATGTAGCAATTGCCACCGCCATTGTTGAAGAACAACTGTATAGCATTAAAAAGCTGGTAGCCAATATCTCCTTTCGGAATAGTAGCATTATCAATTAAGGCCTGGTTCCTGAAATAAACGGAAGCGACGCCGTCCCCGTCGGTATTAAGGACAATATTGGCCTTTAGGTCATCGAACCCGGTACCGAAGTAGGTAGTAAATTCGACCAGCGACGAGATACGCACCGCCGTGTTAAATACAGGCTTACCATTTTGAACTGCCTTGGGGGCATAACCGACAAATACCGGTATGGCAGTTGCTACCTGCGCCACTGATGGCGGGAACGCCGGGATTTCGGTTGTGTAAACCCCGGGGGTTGCTATTGCACTTTCATTGATCTGGGACATATGGTTGATTTTTTTTAATGTTTAATAATTCAAATAGATTTCAGCGTAAAGCTCATGCGATGTTGTATCCTGCCTGATGATGTCGGGGCTTGCCTGCGGTAAAGGCTTAACTGTTTGCCCGTCGGCAGTCGTCAATTGAAAAGCATAGCTCTGCGGCCCGTTGCTGAACCGTAGGGGATATGCCGAAGTAAACCGGTTTGGCGGCACCGTAGCGCCCGGAAAAGCCGGTGTACCCGTAACCGGTGGTATTGGTGCGATGGCGCCGGAAGAAAGGGGCAGCAACACGTAGGTCCATTTGAGTGCTCTGTTAAGAAAACAAATGGTAAACAGCTTTTGCGCCGGAGGGACAGTGGCCTTGCCGCCCGTAAGCAAATTATAGCCGTTGGCTAGTGTGCTATCGTTGACGATGTTCAGCACGGCGCAGGTATCATTTGCGCGCAATAGCTCGGCATAATCGGCGCCGGGTATAAAATGCGATAAGTCGGCCGGATCGGCGGCCTGCTGCACCGGGTCCTTTTGACTATGTTTTATATCGGCGCCGGTAACGTAGCGATTGGCGCCCGCATTGATCCAATTCGTGAAATCCGTAAAGTCTGTCCCCGGGTTTTCCTTCGCCGCTTCAAATACGGTACCTCCTGAGGCCACCAAGTCTCCGGCATGATAGCTGCTGCCGGAAACATATGCAGGGATAGGAGCCGTTAGAAATAAGGAGCCGTTAACTATTGCGTTATTATTTTTGTTAGTGAAATAGAGCACGTCGCCCGCAAGGCCGGCCGGCGATTTGGTAAAATTGAAGAAGAGCGGGTTGATACACTTCATGAAAAAAACCAATTGGGCGCCCTCGTCGGGTACCAAAGCGGGTATACCTGTGGTATCCGCCGCTATGCCTACATACAAACGATTGCCGTATTGCCTCGATACCAGCTTATAACCGCTCATCAACGACGCCGTGCGGGCCGAAGGCGTGATAACGAAATCATTACACACCCCGTCCGAGTAATATTGATTCAATATTTCTACTGTAAAAAGCCGTAAAAAATTAATATTGATCATAGCGTCTCAATCGAATTATCGGCAATACTGATGTTCATCACAGGCTGTCCGTCACCAAGCGCCTGGTCGCTGGTTACACTTACCAGCCGCACTTTGTACAGCACAGAAGGCATATATTTGGCACCGAGCACCCCCCACAGGTTATTCATATCCTGGAACGACAGGGTTTTCATATCAAAAATAAGTTCGTCGACACCGGCGGGAAGCGCGGGCGTATTGACATGGTTGAACACATTTTGGGATTGAAAAAACCGGATGACCCAGGTGATATAATTCAATGAAGGCTGGTAGTTGGTCGCGTCGAAATTTGCCACGAACAATACGTACAAATTGAGGAAAACCGGCGGTTTTTTTATGGTAAGGTCGGGCGAACGTACATAATTGTCCTGCGGGCGCGAGATGCGATCCTCCTCGATGCAGACCAGCCCCATCACAATTTTATTCTTGAGCGAATCGGACACAGGGTCGTTAAGCTGCGAAATGCTGCCGTACGTGATAATGCTATCCGTTGAAGCCGCACCAGCAGTTTTGGCACGAATGTAATGAGACAAATGGTCATCAATGAGGACCTGGAAAATGTCACCTATCATCGCCTGAGACGTTAATAACCGGTAAAAAAGCCTAAAAATGAACTTGTGGGTCTCTGGCTGTCAGCGTAGGGTCGCGAGTCTTTTGAGCCTAAGATCCAATAATAGTATAAGGGTCTGTAATTCGGCCGGAAAGAAGGGTAGGAGCTTTCCGTGGAATAAAGTAAAATAATTATTTTGATATTTTAACTATAATTATCTGAAAAAATTTCTTTCAGATTAAACAAATGGGGAAAAACCCTTCCCGGCCTCATAATCGAGGCTGGCGTTAAAAAAATCGCTCCATCACGACCCAATGTGAACCGCCAGGAAGTGCTTATTTTTTCGTTCCGTAATGACGTGTTATTCAATTTATTAGAACGAAACTTATATATTAATAATTAATTACTTTCATATTAGTTTAGCAAAAACTAAAAAACTCGCCCTATCGCATGTAAGTTGAAACATTTACTTAAAACGCGCCGTATAGTACCCGTTTTCAGTGTTAAAACTGTCGACTAACTATTTATATGAACGGGCTTATACCCTTAATACTTTTCGCAATTTCCACCTGCCAGATAATCAAATTTCAGGGAAACCTACTGCCACGTTCAAAAAATCAACAAAAAATATTTCTACAATTCGTTGATTTTCAATTAATTGTAAATAGTCATTTAAAACAAATTTCTTCCGCGGCACTCAACCCCGCATCATTAACCATGCACCATTTCTTCAAGCAATACCAGCCGACCCCTGGGATTGTAAACTATTCTCTCACTTATTTAACATGCTGAGTATGAAAACAAGTTTACGCCTAAATCACAACACGAAAAGACGAATTACAGGATTGATCATTCTGTTTATAGCCCCCTTATTATTTTCAGCTTCGGCTTTTGCAGCCAAGAAGGTTACCAATGTAACCTATGCCGGGCAATCAGGTACTGCTACCGCAGGTACCGGTACCAATACGATAACTTATACGATGACCGTTACCGAAGGCGGTTCAGGAGGCGGTACAAGCGCTGACGATATATTTATTACCTGGCCAAGCGGCATTCCAACGGGTGTAACCTGGAAGTTTACCTCGGCGCAAACCATTACCGGAAGCACGGGCAATAACCCGCAGTTTACGCCCAGCGGCTCCAACACAACTATTACGCTTACCATAACCACAACCAACGCAACCCCTGCCGGAACCACTCCCTTCCAGATTGAGCTTGATGAGAATAATAGCGGTAACGGCCCCTGGATCAGTTCGGGCCTGACCCTCGTAGTTAATGCGGCTTTGCCAACCATCAGCTATGCCGGCTCGCCTTATAGTTATTATACGGGAAAAACCATAACGAACTTAACGCCAACAGTAACCAACAGCCCCACAAGCTATTCCATCAGCCCTGCCTTACCGGCCGGTTTATCGTTTAATACCTCTACAGGGGTTATTTCTGGCACGCCTACGGCTACATCAGCACAAACTACCTATCTCGTTACGGCTACAAACGGTGCCGGCAACGGCACCACGACAATAAAGATCACTGTCGCGGCCTCAACAATTAGTTATGCGGGCACACCTTTTACCTATTACCAGGGAATAGCAATAAGTACGGCGTCTTCGACCGAGGTGGGCGGTAATCCGACCAGCTATGCAATTAGCCCGGGGCTACCTGCGGGGCTTTCTATCAATACGAGTACCGGCGATATAACCGGCACTCCAACTGTAACCTCGGCCCTAACCAGCTACACGGTTACCGCAACCTATGCCGCCGGCGTGACAACCACTACTACGATCAACATCACAGTTAATCCGCCTACCATAAGCTATGCAGGCTCGCCGTATACTTATACGACAGGCGTAGCAATATCAAATTTAACACCGACAAAAACAGGAACACCGACGAGTTATTCGATCAACCTGGCTTTGCCGCTCGGTTTATCATTTAACACTTCAACTGGTGTTATTTCGGGTACCCCAATTTTGGTCTCCAGTGCCGCTGATTACATTATTACAGCGAATTATAGCGGGGGCGTAACTGCATCTACCACGATCAACATCACGATTAACCCGCCTGCTCCGGTGATCAGCTATACCGGGTCGCCTTTTAGTTATATAGCAGGGGTCGCCATCAGTTCGCTTACGCCAAACAATACCGGTGGCGCAGCAGCGACCTGGGCGATCAGTCCTGGTTTGCCTGCAGGTCTTTCATTTGATACCACTACCGGTATTATATCGGGTACGCCTACGGCAGTTTCGTCGCAGACCACTTACACGATCACAGCCACCAATGCCGGCGGCAGCGGTAGTACAACAATCAAAATTACCGTAAATCCCGGTCCCCCTGTTATCAGCTATACACCGTCCACAAACGTATATCTGTTACTTAACACCATTCCGTCCCTGACCCCAACTAATACGGGCGGACCTGCGACAAGTTGGTCGATAAGCCCGGGTTTACCGCTTGGCCTGTCGTTTAGCACTTCAACAGGGGTTATTTCTGGAACGCCGCTCCTGGTTTCGGCCATGACTACCTATACGATTACAGCAACCAACGCAGGTGGAAGCGGCAGTACAACTGTTAATTTAAAGGTCGATCTGCTTGGACCGTCGATAGTTTACTCACCATCGTCAAATACCTTCGTGGTAAACTCTGCTATCAGCACATGGACACCGACCGTAGTGACAGGCACGCCGACAAGCTACAGCATCAGTCCCGGGTTACCTGCCGGCTTATCTTTCAATACAAGCACAGGTGCCATTACCGGCACACCAACGGCTACTTCGCCGAATACAATCTACACGGTGACCGCCAGCAATGCAGGCGGCAGTAGTACGACCACAATCCATATAACTATAAACAATCCGTCGCCGCCGGTCATCAGCTATACGCCATCAACCAAGATATTTACGACAGGTGTAGCCATTACTACCTGGACGCCAAGCAATACAGGCGGCCCTGCCGTTAGCTGGTCGGTAAGCCCTTCGCTGCCTGCCGGTTTATCATTTGATACGACAACAGGCAACATTACCGGCACACCAACTGCGATAACGGCAACAGCAACTTATACCGTTACCGCAACCAATACAGGAGGCAGTGGAAGCACCTCGGTAACCATCACCGTTAATCCACCTGCGCCCGTTATCAGCTACACGCCTTCAACCCAGGCTTATGTCATCAATAATGCTATAAGCACATGGTCGGCCACCAACACCGGCGGCGCAGCAACAAGCTGGTCGGTTAGCCCGGGCCTGCCTACGGGTTTGTCATTTAATACCAGCACCGGCGACATTACCGGTACGCCAACCGTATTAACAGCATCAGCAACTTACACCGTAACTGCTACAAACCTTGGCGGCAGCGGCAGTACAACAATAACGATTGCTGTAAATCCGCCGGCGCCAATTATCAGCTACACGCCTTCGGCACAGATATATACCCAGGGCACGGCTATCAGCACATGGTCGCCGGTCAATACAGGGGGCGCAGCCACCACCTGGTCGGTAGGCCCCGCTTTACCTGCCGGACTTACGCTAAACACCTCGACCGGTGTTATTACCGGTACGCCAACTGTGGCTACTACCATAGCAACTTACACAGTAACCGCAACAAACGCAACGGGCAGCAGCAGCGCAACCCTTACCATTACGGTTAACCCTATTGCGCCAAGCATCAGCTATACGCCATCGAGCAACACGTTTACCGTGGGCCAGGCCATTACCACATGGACGCCAGGCAATACCGGTGGCCCTTCCACCAGCTGGTCCATTGGCCCTGCCTTACCTACCGGCTTAACATTCAATACTGCAACCGGGCAAATAACAGGTACACCATCTGCTGTTTCGGCAACTACAACTTATAGTATTTCGGCCGATAACGACGGCGGTACCAGCACGGCATATATCACGATTACCTGTGTGAATCCTGCACCGCCGGTCATCAGCTACACGCCATCCAGCAATACGTACACTACGGGTGTTGCCATTAGCACCTGGTCGCCTGTTAACACGGGCGGAGCGGCCACCAGCTGGTCAATCAGCGGTACATTACCCGCCGGTTTATCATTTGATAGTACGACCGGTAATATAACCGGCACACCAACGGCTACACAATCGGCAACCAGCTATACCGTTACCGCAACCAATGCCGCCGGCAGCGGAACAACCAGTATTACCATTACGGTTAACGCGGCGGCACCGGCTATCAGCTACACACCATCCACCAACACTTACTCGGTTGGCGCTGCGATAGCAACGCTTACCCCTGTCAATACGGGCGGCGCGGCTGCCAGTTGGTCAATCAGCGCATCACTACCCGCCGGTTTATCATTCAACACCTCTACAGGTGTAATTTCCGGTACACCGACCGCAACGGCGGCAACCAAGACTTATACGATCACTGCTACCAACGCAAGCGGAAGCGCAACTGCAACGGTGACCATGACCGTTAATAACAACGCGCCAAATATTGTTTATACGCCTGGTACGGTTACGTACTCGGTAGGAACATCCATTACGCCTGCAACCCCAACTAACACGGGTGGAGCGGCTTCTACATGGGCCATCACGGCAGGCGGCTCGTTGCCAACGGGTCTTTCGCTCGATCCTACGACGGGTATAATTTCCGGTACGCCGACAGGGGTATTTGCCACAACAACATTTACTATCAAGGCCACTAACGCATCGGGAAGTTCGAGCACCAACTTAATCATCACGGTAAGCCCGCATGCCCCGGTTATCAGCTATACGCCGTCGACCGTTCAGCTTACGCTTAATGCGCCGATGACCACGATGACGCCAAACAATACAGGCGGCGCGGTTACCGGTTACTCTTACGCCTCTACCGGAACTTCGCTTACCGGCGCATCGCTCAGCGGGCCAAGCCTGATGTGGATAGATGCTTCGGGCAATATCTATGTAGCCAACTATAATAACGGAACGGTAAGCCGCTGGAACTCCGCCCATACTTACCTGGGTACCTACACCACCGGTAAATCATTAAACAATCCGGAAGGCATTGTTTTTGACTCGGCGGGAAATTGTTATGTGGAAGACACCGGTAACGGCGCCATATACAAATACAATTCGACCGGCGTTTACCAGGGCACCATTATCAGCGGTTTAAATCACCCGCTGGGTATTAGTATCGACCCATCGGATAACCTCTACATAGCTACCTATGTTTACAGCTCTCCATACACCAGTTCGGTAACCAAGTACAGTACTACAGGTACGCTGCTGCAAACCATTTCGAACACCCAGATGGATGAATCGGACGGTGTGGCAGTGGATGGTTCGGGCAATATATATGTATTGAACCGTGCGCAGGATCAGTCGGGCAGCAACAAGGGTTATGTAACCAAGTACAATTCGGCCGGTGTTTACCAGGGGGTATTCAGCAGCGGTTACGAAGATCCGCTGGCTATCGCGTGCGACCCATCAGGAAACGTTTTCGTAGCCGACTCACACAACAACCAGGTTAAGATATACAGCTCTAACGGCGTATTGCTTAATACCATCAACGGATTTAACGACGTAGAAGGTTTTGTGGCCGATGGTAATGGTAACTTATACGTTTCTGACTTCACCAATAATACGGTGAAAGAATACGCGGCTTTGGGCGGATATCATATCAGCGCACCACTGCCACCGGGTTTGAATTTCAGTACCACCACCGGGCAAATTACCGGTACACCAACGACTACTTTCTCTGCTACAACTTATACCATTACAGCTTATAATATCACCGGTAGCGGAACCACAACTGTTACACTGTCGTGTATCCAGTCGAACGACTGGGTCGGTAGTACCAGCAACGATTGGAACGTACCGTCCAACTGGCTCAGCAATCACGTGCCTGTAGCCGGGGAAACGGCATATATAGGTGTCAATATAGCATTCACCAACTTCCCAACCGTATTAACAGCGGATGGAGCAGCTACTGTGGGAACCGTGCAGATAGGCAACGTCGGCGGCCAGGCAGGTGGAATTGCTGTGCAAACAGGCGCTTCGCTAACCATAACAACGCTAACCATACAGAGTGATGCGAGCGCCAGCAACGGTTATACCACAACGCTTTCAGGCGCAGGTACCATCAACGTTGCCAGCATTGGTGTCATATCAAATACAGCCAATTCGTACGCTTACACCACGAAACTGGCCTCATCGATCACCAACCTGAATGTCTCAGGCAATGTTTCGCTAACCTCATCTGTATCCGGAGGATATACTGAAAATTCGACATTTAATGTTACCGGCGGCACGACAACAGTGACAGGCTATTTCCAAACAACCAATGCAGCCTCAAGTACCTCAACCATAGCCGTAGTTCCGACTACCACTGCCACGCTATCGCTGGCAAATACAACAGCGCTTTCGGGCTTATCGGCAACGGGTACCAACTCGGTAACCTTCAATAATACCGGCGCTACAGTTCAATACTCGGGCGCGGCACAAACCGCATATACCAGCAACAGCATCACCGGCCTGGCGTCGGGTGTAAATTATTACAGTCTTGCCTTTTCAGGAACCGGGATAAAAACTGCCGCAACAGGCAATATGAATGTAACCGGCAATTTCACCAATACCATGGCCAATGATGCCAGCAATTATGTGAACCTGGTAAACCCGACGGTTAACTTTAGCGGCACCACGCAAAGCCTGGCTATGGGCGGCGGCAATGGCACCACTTTTTATAATGTAACATTTAGCGGCGCAGGCACCAAAACCATCAACAGCGGTATGATGAATGTAGCGAGCACCGGTACATTGACCATGAGCGGCACCAATAACAATACCATATTAGCCGCAGGCGGTAACCTTACCTTAAATTCGGATGCCAACAGTTCGGCTACGGTAGCTGCGATCAATGGTCCGGCTATTACCGGAAATGTGAATGTACAGCGTTATATTACGGGTGGCGCAGGTTACCGTGGCTATCGCCTCGGATCATCGCCGGTATTTACCGGGGCCGTAAGCGGAAACAACGTAGTAAGTATCAACTACCTGCAAAACAGCATATATCTTACCGGCGCGGCCGGCGGTGGTTTCGACAAAACCGGCAACCCAACCATCTATTTGTTCCGCGAGGATCTGACGCCGTCGAACAGCACGTTTATCAGCGGTAACTTTTGGGGGGTAAGCTCAATCACCGGCGCACCGTCCTATGGAGTTACAGGTCAGCTGGCATCAGGTACGTACAATGTTCCTGTAGGGGTAGGTTATCTATGGTTCTTCAGGGGCAACCGGGCATCGGCATCCCTGGCAACAGAAACCACAACAGCCTATACTACACCCGTTGCCGTAACGCTTACCGCTACCGGTACGCTCAACCAAAACCAGGTGGTGGTACGTGAATGGTATACTGCAGGCTCCACGCAATTAAATTACACCGGATCGGGCACAGGTACCAACTTTACCGTGCGCGGCTTTAACATGGTAGGTAATCCATATGCCTCTACTATCGACTGGGAACAGCTAAATAACGCCGGCACCAACAACGGACTTTACGAAAACAACGTAAGCACCACGGTTTACGAACTGAACCCGGCTACCCAAAACTACGATACTTACCAGAAAGGCGGTGTTTATACCAACCACGGCCGTCGCTACCTTGTAAGCGGCGAGGGCTTCTTTGTGCTGGCAACAGGGCCCGCTAACCCACAGCTGATATTTAACGAAGCATGCAAATCAACGGCGCAGCTAACCGGCCTCAACCTGTTCATGAGCACACCTGCCCAGATAGCAGCACTCGGCGTTCCGCATAGCGATCAGCACATAAGGCTGCAAATGAAAATGGACTCCGTTAATGCAGATGATACCTATATTGGGTTTAGCAGCGGCTTTAAAGCGTTATACGCTGATGTTGAAGACGCGCCATACAAAATTGGCAACGGCCAATTGGGACTTTCAAGCTACTCGAGCGACAAGGTACGCCTGGCTATCAACAAGATGCCATTGCCCGGAACAACGCAAACTATCGTTCCGTTGCATGTAACGGCCCGTGCCCCCGGTATTTATCATATGAACATGACCGAACTTCAGGGTCTGCCCAAGATATATGAAGTTTGGTTGATGGATAGCTTTAAAAAGGATTCATTGGATATGCGCCACGATTCAACCTATGCGTTCAACATTACAGCAGATACTGCAAGCCTTGGCGCTAACCGGTTCAAATTGGTTATCAGGCAGGATCCGGCGCTGATGGTGCACCTGCTGCAATTCGGCGGCGAGAAATCATCGCAGGGTTCCAAACTTTCATGGACCACCGAGAACGAGGCCGATTATACCAACTTCACCGTGGAAAGAAGCACTGATGGCGGCAAAACTTTTACAGTTGTTGGAGGCCTGGCCTCAACCGGAGCAGGCAGCTATAACCTGTGGGATACCAAGCCGGGCTCCGTTGATCAGTATCGTTTGAGAACCGAGGACCTGAACGGCGCGATCACTTATTCTAACATCGTGACGTTAATGTATTCGAACACCGACAACCTGGCTAAGAATGGTATTTCGCTTTACCCTAACCCGGCAAAAGCGCAGATCAATTTGAACATAACGCCGGCATTCAGCAGCACGGCAACGCCAAATAATATCGGCGGAAATAACCTGGCTGTGTTGCCGCCTACTAACAACACCTATAGCATCAAGATTGTTAACGCAACCGGTATTATTGTTAAAACGGCTTCCACTAAAAACACTAACTGGCAAAATGATGTGAGCACATTGCTGCCGGGTACTTATGTATTGCAGGTAAGCGATAAGGATAACAACCTAGTTGGCGAGCGCACCTTTGTAAAACTGTAAAATTTCAACACTACCTATATAAAAACACCCCGGCAGGAAAACTTGCAGGGGTGTTTTGCTTTTGGGCGCCCTGGCGGGCAGGAAGCCTGTCACGATAATTATCGGGATCATACGCCGCTTAAGTTATGATCAGGGTTCGTCATTTTGAGACCCAAAGCCTGCATTTGTCAACGTAGCCTAACAAGGCCGCTTGGCCATCGGAAACGGGCTGCTTTTTTCGTATCTTTGCACCCTTAAATAACGGGTGGTTAGTAAGAGGCAAGGTGCCTGTAGCTGAAACTTTTACTGCGGCCGAACGGTTATTTAAAATTTGACCTTTTATTTGACAAAATACTAATTAATTTAGCATCGTATTGGCGGTGCGGCAGATTAGTTTTTATATTGAATGTAATGCAGATCACATTCAATAATTCAGTAAATCAATAATTCAATAAATGATTGAAAAACCTGTTGACCTGGGCGAGCAAAGCGAAGTAGAGGTGTATGGCGCCCGGGTGCATAATTTGAAGAATATTGATGTCTCGTTTCCGCGCAACCAGCTGGTGGTGGTAACGGGATTGAGTGGCAGCGGCAAATCGTCGCTGGCGTTTGATACCATTTATGCCGAGGGGCAGCGCCGGTATATGGAAACTTTTTCGGCCTATTCGCGCCAGTTTATGGGCGGGATGGAGCGCCCGGACGTGGATAAGGTTTCGGGCCTGAGCCCGGTGATTGCCATAGAGCAAAAAACCACGAGCAAAAACCCGCGTTCCACAGTAGGCACTATTACCGAGATATACGATTTTATGCGCCTGCTTTTTGCCCGAGCCGGCGAAGCTTTTTCGTATGTGACGGGCGAGAAGATGGAGCGGATGTCCGAGGATCAGATACTCAAAACTATCAACACCAAATTCGATGGTCAGCCGGTAAATATCCTTGCGCCGGTGGTGAAGGGCCGTAAAGGGCATTACCGCGAGTTGTTTGAGCAGATACGCAAACAGGGCTACCTCAAAGTTTGGGTAGATGGCGAGATTATGGATGTGGCGCCCAAAATGCAGTTGGACCGTTATAAGATACACGATATCGATATTGTGGTTGACAGGCTGGTGGTTAGCGAGAAGGACGGCAAAAGATTGCATACATCGATCCAGTCGGCATTAAAAACCGCTAAAGGCATCATCCGTATTGCCGATAAGGACAATAACGTTTTCTATTACAGCAAATACCTGATGGACCCGGTTTCGGGGATATCGTACGATGAGCCGCAGCCAAATACCTTCTCGTTCAACTCACCTTACGGTGCTTGTGAGAAGTGTGATGGCCTGGGTTATATTTTCGAGGTGGATGAAGCTTCGGTGATTCCTAATCCTAAGTTGAGCATCATGAACGGTGGCTTGGCGCCGCTGGGCGAATACCGCGAGACCTGGATATTCCAGGTATTGAAGGCATTGGCTAAAAAATATGAATTTAACCTGGCTACACCCATCGATAAGCTGCCGAGGGAGGTATTAGACGTTATCCTGAACGGCTCGCCGGAGATGATCACAGTGGCAGTTGAGTACAACAAATGGAACGTACAGAACTACCAGATTAGCTTTGACGGTATCGTCCGTATGCTCGAAGAGCAACAGGAGCGACGCAGCGAAGACGATTTGGGCGATATGGAAAACTACCGCGTGCTCAAAACCTGTCCCGTTTGTGACGGCGCAAGACTGAAAAAGGAGTCGCTGCATTTCAAGATCGATCATAAGAACATTTTCGAGCTGGCTTGCATGGACATTCGTGCCCTGCAGGAATGGTTCACCGGTTTGGAAGAGCGGCTAAACGAACGTCAGAACGTGATCGCCCGCGAGATATTGAAAGAGATCCGTGCGCGTATTGTGTTCCTGCTGGACGTCGGTTTGAGCTATTTAACACTGGACCGTACCACACGTACCTTATCGGGCGGTGAGGCACAGCGTATCCGTCTGGCCACACAAATAGGCTCGCAGTTGATGAACGTTATGTACATCCTGGACGAGCCAAGCATCGGCCTGCACCAACGGGATAACGAACGGCTGATAACCGCGCTTAAAAATCTGCGCGACCTCGGTAACACCGTTCTGGTAGTCGAACACGATAAGGAGATGATCATGGAAGCCGACCACGTGATCGACATGGGCCCCGCAGCGGGTGTGCATGGCGGCGAGATTGTGGCACAGGGAACACCCGCTGAATTGATGAATGCCCACACGCTCACCACTTCCTATCTCAATGGCGAACGGAGCATCGAAGTTCCGAAGAAACGCCGGGATGGCAATGGTATGGTGTTGTCGCTCAAAAAAGCAAGCGGTCATAACCTGAAAAATGTTTCGGTCGATTTCCCGTTGGGCAAATTGATCGGCGTCACAGGCGTATCGGGCAGCGGTAAATCCAGCCTGATCACGGAAACTTTATACCCTATATTGAATCATCATTTCTTCAGGGCCAAAAAACACCCGCTCCCTTACGGAAGCATCGACGGCCTGAAGAACGTCGATAAGGTGATCGAGATCGATCAAACGCCTATCGGCCGTACGCCGCGCTCCAACCCGGCTACCTATACGGGCGTATTCTCGGATATCAGGAACCTGTATGTGCAGCTTCCCGAATCAAAGATCAGGGGATACAAACCCGGCCGTTTCTCCTTCAATGTAAAAGGCGGGCGCTGCGAAACCTGCCAGGGCGCCGGAATGAAGGTGATCGAAATGAATTTTCTGCCCGACGTGCAGGTACCCTGCGAAGAATGCGGCGGCAGGCGCTACAACCGCGAAACACTTGAAGTACGTTACCGCGGCAAATCCATCAGCGATGTGCTGGATATGAGCATCGAAACGGCTTGCGAGTTCTTCGAGCATATTCCGTCCATTTACCGCAAGATCAAAACATTGCATGATGTCGGTCTGGGTTATATCACCCTGGGACAGGCATCAACCACCTTATCAGGCGGTGAGGCGCAGCGCGTTAAGTTGGCTACTGAGCTTTCCAAAAAAGATACCGGCAATACCTTTTATATCCTCGACGAACCCACAACCGGTTTGCATTTCGAGGATATCAATGTGTTGCTGGGTGTGCTGAATCAGTTGGTCGATAAGGGCAATACCGTATTGGTGATCGAGCACAACCTTGATGTGATCAAGGTGGTTGACCATGTGATCGATCTCGGTCCCGAAGGCGGAGCCGGCGGCGGGAAAATACTCTTCAGTGGTACGCCGGAAGGATTGTGTAAAGTAAAGGATAGCTTTACGGGGCAGTTTTTGAAGAAGGAGATGGGGATAAAGTAAGCCAATTGAATATGAAGCAAGCTGGTTTAATAGTATTGAGTTTCCTGTTTACACTTCTATTCGTAGCTGCTTTTGCTAAGCATTTGCGGGAAGACGAGCGCTTCATAACTTATATTGCTGATCCTAAAAAAATGGATATTCATTTCTACTGGAAAGATGATAAGGGCGAGAATTTCCGCAGCATTCAAAACCTCAAATCGTGGCTCGAAAACGGTAAAAGGAAGTTGATCTTCGCCATGAACGGAGGCATGTATAAACCCGATGGTTCGCCGCAGGGATTATTTATTGAGAATGGAAAGGCGCTGTCGCCTTTAGATACTGCCTCCGGCGGCGGAAATTTCTATCTCAAACCCAATGGCGTATTTTACATCACGACTGACAATAAAGCCCTGATCTGCAAAACATCTGATTTTAAGGATAACGGCAAAATAAAATACGCTACCCAATCCGGCCCGATGATGTTGATTGACGGGCAGATCCATCCTGCTTTCAAAGAAGGCTCAGCAAATCTTAATATTAGAAACGGGGTTGGAATTTTGCCCGATGGTAGCATCATCTTTGCCATGTCAAAGCCAGGGATCAATTTTTACGATTTTGCGCAGTATTTTAAGAGCCTTGGATGCAAAAATGCGCTGTATCTCGACGGGCTGGTTTCACGAACCTATCTGCCAGAAAAGAACTGGGTTCAAACCGATGGTAATTTCGGGGTAATCATAGCTATTACTCAACCCAGGTAAATAAATATGTACAGAAAGTTGTACATATGCTCGCTTTTTCATAATTTTACCAAAACCGGAGACTCATGGAAACCACAACATACACTTCCTTCAGAAAGCAACTAAAAGCATACCTGGACAAAGTTAAGCTAAATCATGCTCCGTTGTTTGTAACGCGTGCCAATGGCGATGATGTGGTTGTCCTATCCAAAGCAGATTATGAAAGTATGGAGGAGACATTCTACCTGCTGAAAAGTCCGGCAAATGCTGCGCGATTGCTGAAGGGGATTAAGGAGTACGAACAAGGCCTCGGACAAGAGAAAAAGCTTATCGAAGAATGAAAATAATATTCTTAAGCCCGGGCTGGGAAGACTATTTATACTGGCAGGGATTAGATAAGAACATTATCAAAAAAATAAATGCCCTGATCAAAGAAATCGAAAGGACTCCATTTGAAGGCAGTGGCAAACCCGAACCGCTTCGTCACAATCTCGCAGGATGGTGGTCGCGCAGAATAAATCTCGAACATCGTATAGTTTATAAGATGGAGAATGATTCGATCGTCATTCTGCAATGCCGGTATCATTATTAGTTTTTGAGCAAACAAGCTGCATAATTCATAACTTTAACCATTATGCTCCCTGTCTTAACCGCCTCCCAAATTCGCGAAGCCGACGCTTATACCATAGCACATGAGCCCATCGCATCCATCGAGTTGATAGAGCGGGCGTCAAAAGCTTTTGTCGGCTGGTTTGTCAATCATTTCCCGGAGACCAATAAATCTATTGCTATTTACTGCGGTACGGGAAATAACGGTGGCGACGGTTTGGCCATAGCGCGCATGTTGTCCGTACACGGTTATCAAAAGATATCTGTTAAAATAGCCCGCTTTTCAGACAGGTCGACAGATGACTTTAATACCAACTTAAAACGCCTGGAAGCAACAACAGTTCCGGTTAAAGAGATTAACAGGGAAGAGGAGTTTGATGACGAAAAAGCGGAGATTATTATAGGAGCCTTGTTGGGCACAGGTTTGAATAAACCCTTGTCGGGCGATTTCAAACGCCTGGTTGAATTTCTGAATAAATTGAAGCGGACTGTTGTATCCGTCGATGTTCCCACAGGGTTGCTTTCAGACGGAGAAGTGCAGTCAAATGCAACGGTGCTAATGTCAGATCTCGTGATCACCTTCCAACAGCCCAAGATCAATTTCCTGCTGCCTGAATCTGGTCCTCATATTGGATGCTGGGAGGCAGTGAATATCGGCCTTAATGAAAAATTTATCCGTTCGCTGGATTCGCCTTACCTGTTGGTGCAGGAGAAAGATATCCGGTCCCGGTTAAAGCCCCGCAAACGTTTCAGTAATAAAGGTACTTACGGCCATTCGCTGATCGTTGCTGGGCAGCCCGAAACCATGGGAGCGGCATTGCTTTCGTCATCGGCCTGCGTCCATGCCGGTTCGGGCTTAACCACAGCCTGTGTGCCACAAAGCGGCTTGACGGCATTGAACAGTTATTTGCCTGAAATCATGGCCATTGTTCGCAAAGAAGGTGAACTGCCGGGGATACAATGGTCTAAATTTGATACAATTGCTATCGGCCCCGGTTTGGGAAACGATGAGGATTCGCTTGCGCTATTTAGCCTGGTACTTCAAAACTATAAAAGGCCCATGGTGATTGATGCGGATGCGGTGAACATGCTTGCAGCTAATCCGCAACTTTGGCAACATGTACCCAAAGGCTCTATCGTGACGCCGCACATGAAGGAATTTGACAGGCTGTTCGGCGAACATACCAGTTGGTGGCAGCGGCTGCAAACGGGCAGGCAAAAGGCAAAAGAGCTGGGTATTTATATTGTGCTGAAGAACGATTATACCATCACCATAACGCCCGGCGATAAACTCTATTTTAATTCGACCAGTAATGCCGCCATGGCTGTCGGGGGCATGGGAGATGTACTTACAGGGGTAATGACGGCGCTTTTGGCCCAAAAATATACACCCGAAGATGCCTGTATCATCGGCAACTACATCCATGGAAAAGCAGGCGATGAACTGGCTTTGCCAAACAGGATGCATGTGGTATTACCAGGCCGGCTGATAACGCAGTTGCCTGTAACTATAGCAAAGTTGATCGCATAAAAAAAGCGGTCGTAGTATTACCCGCCCGCCCTTTTAATTAATATATTAACTGATCTTATAAAGAACGAAATACTCTATGTTGCTTGTTTGTTTAAAAGACGTTTATATCGATTTTTTGTTACAACACGAACCACCCCGTAAATGTTTTTTAACATAAATTAACAATTCTGCTACATAATTTGTGCCAAAGTCACTTTTTGGAAATCAAAAGGCCCTGAAAATCAAGTCTCCAGGGCCTTTGGTATGATATTTAGTGTAATTTAAAATTTACCGAGAACCACCATTTGATCCATTGTAGGGGTCGGACTGCCGCCTTCCTTCTCAAGCGTAACCGCGAAAGCGTCGGCTGAGGCGATCTCTTTCATTTCCTTCATGCCTTTTGCGGTTGTGTCGGCATTAAAAACACCCAGGTCAACCGGTTTGCCGCCCACAAGTGCCCACAACTGGTACTGGTGCTGCTTATCGTTTGCAGGCATGTTGGCGGAGGTCATATCTATCCACACCTGCTTCTTGGCAGGGCTCCACGCAATGGTCAGTTTAGATTGGGCGAACTTCGGCGTGCCGTTCAGCTTAAGCACTTTGAATGATGGGTCGCGTAATACGGTAATCTCGTTCTCCTTCAAACTCACCGTATTGGCCATCTGTTGATTTTGCGTGGTGAGGCTGGCCACCAGGTGCTGCGAATCCTGCAGGCGGTTATAGACACTGATAAGCGCTATCACACTGGTAACAAGCAGCGCCAGGCAGGCTGCAAAAGCATACTTAAAGAAATTACTTGTTTTTGCCCTCTCAAACCGGATCACATTCGCTTCAGGCTTTTCCTTTTCTTTGGCGCTAAAAGTACGGTCATCAGCCAAATTAACAACCAGGCTGTTCAATACCCGGTCGCGCAGAGCATCGGCTGGTTCTACCTCGTTCGCTTCGGCATATAATTCCAGCGATTTCCCTATCTCCTCCAATTCGGCCTTGATGCTTGGGTGCTTTGCAGCCATTGCTTCCACCTCAGCTTTTTCCTGAGGCGTAACATCTCCCAGAACATAAAGTTCCAAAATGCCGGATTCAATATATGCCTTTAATTCTTCCACTTTAATTAAAATATTTCCGCAACTGCACAATAGCCATTCGTAATCGTGTTTTTATAGTACCCAGGGGCACACCGAGCTCATCGGCAGCTTCCACATGGGTGTATCCTTTAAAATATACCAAATCCAATATTGACTTTTGCTCGGGTTTTAATGTTTCAACAAGGTCTTTCAGGCCCATCAGCTCCGGTTTGTAAACCGTATTCCTTTGCTCGTCAATCACATTTACGGTATTTTCGATGTCCTGGTTTTTGCCCTGGTTCTTGAAGTCCCTCGAGCGCAGCTTATCAATGGCCAGGTTGCGCGCAATATTCACCATCCAGGTAAACAGGCGGCCCTTATCCGGGCTATAGCTCGAAAAGGAATTCCAAATCTTAACGAAGGTGTCCTGCAAGATATCTTCGGCAGTTTCTATATCGATGACAATGCGGGAAATAACGCCGAAAAGCGAGGCTGAGTACATATCATACAGCGCCTCTGCAGCAATCTTTTCGCGATTGCGCAGAGCGGCTATCAATTCCTCTTCGGAAAGCGATATTTTATGTCGTTTGCTCAAGCGACGGTGAAGATAGGAAGGATTTGGTTAAATTTCAAACAAGTGTTTTTCAGCATGATACGAGGAGCGAACTAAAGGTCCGCTTTCCACATACCTGAAACCCATGTCGAGGCCAATTTGTTTGTATTTGGCGAATTGATCCGGGTGTATCCAGTCGATTACCGGGTGATGGCTGCGTGTTGGCTGCAGGTATTGGCCGAGTGTAAGGATGTGAACACCAGCTTCAAGCAGATCGTTCATGGCTTCCAGCACATCTTCTTCCGTCTCGCCCAAACCAAGCATAATACCGGATTTAGTGCGAAGACCGGCTTTTGAAATATGCCGCAAACAATCCAGACTACGGTCATATTTGGCCTGGATGCGTACCTCTTTGGTCAGCCGGCGTACGGTCTCCAGGTTGTGAGAAACAACCTCAGGTTGTACTTTTAAAACACGTTCCAGGTTTTCCCAGATGCCCCTAAAGTCGGGTAGTAAAGTCTCGAGTGTCGTTTCAGGGCTTTCGCGGCGGATAGCATTGATGGTTTCGGCCCAAATGATGGAGCCGCCATCTTTCAGGTCATCACGGTCAACCGAAGTGATCACGCAGTGCTTTACCTGCATCAGCTTTACCGAGGTTGCTACGCGGTTAGGCTCGTCCAGGTCGACCGCTAATGGTCTGCCGGTTGCTACGGCGCAGAAAGAGCATGACCGCGTACAGATATTACCCAATATCATAAAGGTAGCCGTGCCCGCGCCCCAGCATTCGCCCATATTAGGGCAATTGCCGCTTTCGCAAATAGTGTGCAGCTTATGCGTATCCACGAGGCCGCGCACGTGAGCATATTCTTTTCCTACAGGCAACTTCACACGAAGCCAGTCGGGTTTGCGCTGGGTTTGATTTACTGGTATTACCGGTAATTCGATCATGGATGCAAATTTAGTTAAAAAGGTTGTAATGGTTGTATTAGTTGTAGTGGTTGGGTAGGTTCTACAGTTTAAAGATTACGATGAGTTGATTTTTCAAAGCCCCAGGGCCTGTAGAAATGAGTTCCTGTAGTTTGATGCGATAGGTACTTCGGTTTGCCCGATAAAAACACGGTTACCATCTATCCGGCTTATCCTGGTTTTATTAACGACGTAGGATCGGTGAATCCGTACAAACATTGTTTCGGGCAACAAGGCGACGAAGGACGAAAAAGACATCTTGGTTTGGATAGTAGTTTCTGTTGTAACAATCCTGGTGTAATTGCCCTGCGCTTCGGCATACAAACAATTGGAATAGGTTATTTTGTAGATTTTGCCTTCAGCTTTGACGAAGAGGTGATCTTGGTTTGGCTCATCACTTTCTTTCTGAAGATTTTTTGGCTGCAAATTTTCTTTCGCTTTATCAACCGCCACGATAAAACGTTCGAGCGAAAATGGCTTGAGGAGGTAATCGCAAACAGAAAGATCAAAGGCATTCACAGCATACTCCTGGTACGCCGTAGTGAAAATGACTTGCGGCGGATTCTTCAGCGTGCTAAGAAACCCGATGCCACTCAAAACCGGCATATGAATATCGAGAAACAGCAGATCGATTTTTTGTTCGGATAAGATGGTTTTCGCATCAAGCGCATTACCACACTCGGCCACGATATGGAGGAACGGCAAATGACCGCAATAGTTCCTGATGATGCTTCGGGCAACAGGCTCGTCGTCTACGATAAGGCAATTGATCTTCATTTTTGATACTTTATTTTTAGCCTGAGCTCAATCTGATACCGTTCAGCGCTTTTTTCTTGTATCAGGTTATGGTCGTCACCGTATAAAAGATGGAGCCGCTTAATGGTATTAGCCAGGCCCAAACCGGAGTTTTCCCGCAATCCGGCGTCCTCAACTTCCGGATTTTGACAGGAATTGCTCACTTTAAAACAAATAAAATCGCCGCTAATATTCAACGAAATGCTGATATCAATCTTTTGTGTCAGCGAGTTTTTAGCGTGTTTAAAAGCATTTTCTACAAAAACGATGAGTACGAGGGGCGCTATGCTAATGTTAACGTCATTTACCTGTTCGATATCTGTCGTCAATAGCAATCGGTCGCTGATCCTGATCTGCTCAAATTCGATATAATTTTTGACGTATTCCAACTCGTCTTTCAGGGGTACGAATTGCTTGCCGGAGCCATAGACCGAATACCGCAAAAGGTTAGATAATTTGAGCAGCAGGCCGGGTATCCGTTGGTGCTCCTCTATCGAAATGCCGTAGAGATTATTAAGCACATTAAACAGGAAATGCGGACTGAGCTGCGATTGCAAAAGGTTGAGCTCGCTTTCCTTTTGCTCAGCCTTAATGCTTGCTTCTCTCAACTCCTTTTGCACCAAAAAGCTAATCAGTTTTAACAGCACCCCCGTTATTAACCCGGCCATAAAGAAAGGCGTTGTGCCGTATAAAAGCTCGATAAAACCCGCATTGGGATGGTGGAATACATAAACAACAAACAGGAAATTGACCGCAGCCAGTCCTGCCGAGATCAGGATAACATAAACCACGAAGCGAAATACGTGATGGGTTAAGTACCATCTGCCGCAAAGCCATCGGCCTGCATAAATGTAAATGAAAAGGAACAGGCAATTAAAGACTTTTTCCGTGCGATCAAAGCGGAACCCACCGATATACAACAGGTATATCCCAAGCAGCAGGAGCGCGAGGACGGCCGTACAAAAATAAAGGTGCCGCTTCAGTTTATTCCCGCTAATAAGATCCCGGATGGTGAGCATGCTCTAAATTTCAGCAAATAATACCATATACCAATTTGTGGTGACCAATAACGCGGATAGGGTGACGAAAATTACCTTTGCGGTTACCAGCGTTGTTTATCACCGGTATAGCGCTTTCCGAAACCGGTAAATACTGTTCCGTCCCCCGGATTTTCATTAGGGTTATGTGCAACCAAAATTTGAGTAACATACTTCAAAATAATGAAACTCAAATGCTTGTTTATCCCGGTTTTAATGCTGGTCTTTGGCATTCAGGCCCAGGCTCAAAGTGGTCCGGGAAAGATCAGCGGCATGGTAGCCGATCTGCAAAATAAGGCAATCCCCGGTGCGACAATTGCTTTAACCGCGCTTAAAGACAGCATTCAAAAACAAACCCGGATCGCGGATAAAAATGGTGCGTTTGAATTTAGCAATCTTCAAGACGGCACCTATGCTCTGACCATTACGAATGTTGGCTTTCAGCCATATCGCAGTAACCGTTTGGTACTCGATAGTGCCCGCCGGGCTATTGCCTTACCTGTCGTCATTATGGTACCGGCGGGACAGAATCTGAAAGGAATAACTATTACAGCAAAAAGGCCGCTCGTTGAACAAAGAATTGACCGGACGATCGTCAATGTTGATGCTATGATAACCGCATCGGGCAGCAATGCCCTGGAGGCCTTATCGAAAAGTCCCGGTGTTATTGTGGATGCCAATGATAACATCAGCCTCAATGGCAAAAGCGGTGTGCTGGTGCTGATCGATGACCGTCCAACCTATATGTCGGGCCAGGACCTGGCCTCCTACCTGCGTTCGCTGCCTGCAGGAACAATTGATAAACTGGAGTTAATAAGCAATCCGCCGGCCCGATACGATGCTTCAGGGGGAGCCGTCATTAATATTGTACTGAAGAAAAACCGTGCCTCGGGGTTTAACGGGGGGATCAGTATAGGCTACAATCAGGGGCGATATGGCAGGAGCAATGACGCATTCAATATCAATTACCGTACACCCAAATTTAATCTGTTTAGTAATCTCAGCTACAGCCTTGACCAGAACTACAGCAGCGAGACTTTCTCAAGGTATTTTTACAACACAGATGGTTCGTTAAATTCGGCTGCGTTGCAGAGCAGCTATTACAAATACCGCTCAAATGCCTGGAATGGCCGGCTTGGGACGGACTTTTTTGTTGATGCTAACACTACTCTAGGTTTCATGCTCACCGGCAATACCCGCCCAAGGACTGATTTGCTTAATTACAACAACGACCAATATAACGGCAACATGCAGCTTGATTCTACAGGGAGGGGGTATACCAGCGGCAAATACCAGGCGCGAAACTCAGGCGTCAATTTGAATATGCTGCACAAGTTTGATAATTCAGGAACGCAACTTAGTGCCGACCTGGACTATATACATTTTTATTCAAATGGCGATCAATTGTCGCCGGTTGATACTTACTTCCCTGACAGCAGTTTGGCCAGCGGGCAACAGCGCGAGTTCCTTTTGCCCTCAAATGTCAATATCTATTCGGGTAAGGCAGATTTTACGCACCCGTTTGCCCGTAAAGGAGAGTTTGACGCAGGGGTTAAATCGAGTTACGTTGTTAACGACAATCAACTGAATTGGTTTAACCAGGGTGGCGACACATTTGTTGAGGATTATAGTCGCAGCAATCATTTTCGCTATTCAGAAAATATAAACTCGGCTTATGTTAATGTTAGAAAAGCTTGGGCACGCTGGGGTATACAGGCTGGCCTGCGTGTTGAAAACACGAACGCATCGGGGCACCAGTTCAGCAACCCTGCAATCGCCGATTCTTCGTTTAACAAAAGCTATACGCACTTATTCCCCTCTTTTTATCTTTCGTATAAACTGGACACAACAGGTAGTAATACGCTCGTGTTGAGCTACAATGAGCGCATCAGGCGGCCGGGTTACCAGCAATTGAACCCATTTTTATTTTATCATGATCAGTATTCTTACTCGGCCGGGAATCCTGATATTGTGCCGTATTTTAATCACTATTACGAGTTAAAATATTCATATAAGCAGTATATAAGTATTACAACCGGATATTGGGTCGGAAATAACGAGAGCCAATCACTTACCCAGGCATCGGGAGATGTGTTCATAACAAGGCCGGCCAATTTTATCAATAACAGGACGTACAGCCTTATTCCGTATTTTTCCTTTGAACCCACCCCATGGTGGACTTTCCGCATCAATGCCGTTCTGCTTTTCCTGCTGAATAACGGAAGCGCCGGTGATGTAGTCATCCACCAAAAAGCCAATCAGCACGAAATAGAGACATCTGATGAGTTACAATTAAGTAAAGACTGGAGCGCGGAAGTAGATGGGTTTTTCCCAGGCAAACAAGCTTTTGGGCAAAGCCAGGGCGATAAGGCCGGTTACAACATCAGCGCCGGTATTCGTAAAACTATATTAAGCGGGCAAGGTACATTAAGCGTAAATGTAAACGACCTATTTAATAAATTCAATTTTGGCGGGCAAACCATTGGCATCAGCCAGGTGAGCGCTTTCTCGACCCGTGCATCCGATACCAGGCGCATTGGCGTTGCTTTTACTTACCGCTTTGGCAAGGCGGCCAATGCGCGGAAACGCAACACCAATGGCAGCGCCGAGGATGAAAAGGGCAGGACAAATTGAATTTCTAATCTTAATGTCTTGTGAAAATTGATAAGATAGGCTTAGATTTGTGAAGAAGCATCAACCACTTCAACTATTACAACATCTACAACTAATTTTAACTAAAGATGGCAACCGTAGAAACCACTTACATAGGCGACCTAAGAACCGAAAACATCCATGTTCAATCGGGCACTAAAATATTAACCGACGCGCCAACTGATAACCAGGGCAAGGGCGAAGCCTTTTCGCCAACCGACCTGTTGGCTGTAGCGCTCGGTACCTGCATGCTCACCACCATCGCTATCAAAACGCGTAACGACGGCATCAATATCGAAGGTGCAAAATGCTCGGTTACCAAGATCATGTCGTCGGCTCCGCCACGCAAAGTAGCAGAGATACAGATCAAACTAAAGTTCCCGCAACAATATTCGGAGCCGCAGCAGAAATTATTGGAAGATATCGCGATGACCTGCCCGGTATACCTGAGCCTGCACCCGGATATGGTGAAGACGGTTGATTTTGGTTGGGAAGTGCTAGCCTAGGAAATAGGCATTTCCCCTTAGGAATTCCCAAAATTCTTCTAATCTGAACACTGGGATTGATGGGAAATCAATAGTCTTCAATATATCAAAATGACGGTCGTTCGTGATAATAAAATCGGCATTGGCCGCAAAGGCGCAAACGACAAACTTATTGTCATCTGCATCGGCTGCAATCAATTGAGCTTGTAGTAAATATTCGTAAAAACAGATGTTGAAAGTTCCGTTAGAGAGCGTTACTTAAGCCTTTTTCATCCCATAATTTATCGGCCTTTGAGATGGCTTTTTCGGCATAGAATTTGCCAAAAGATTTTTTAGTTCAATTAGTTCATTCTCTGATAAGTTGGTGTTGAATAGTTTCATCAACTCAACTTGAACGTTAGTTAAAGGATAATTCAGTGTGCTTATAATCAATTCCTTTATACGAATTTACAAAAAAGTGAATCAATGGCAAAAAGGAACGGTTGATTTAGCTCAATACCGACAACGCCTCATCCAGCGATATGCCGCTATGGGACTGATCGAGTATGCATTCGCCGTCCTTGATAACTAATAACTGTGGTGATTCGTGGTGAACCTGGAAACTTTCTGAGACCAGGTTGGATATTTCGCGGTTTCGGATCAGGTCGAGGAAGTAACAGTGCAGATCGTGCGGAACGTCATCTTTGTCCATTTCCACTTTTCTTTTGGCCATTAAACTAATGGCGCAACGGATGCTGTGTTTGAAAATAATGCTGTAGCCTTGTTGCTGTTTAATCTCTTTCACCTGCTCAGCAGATTCCAACGGTATCCAATTCATAGAAACTTAAAAATAATTAGTCTGCAAAAGTAACGCGTGAACGGCTAATTAGCTTTAAATAAGAGCAAAAATGACTATCGGCTGTTTTTTGGATAAGAAGAATACGCCGGGCAAAGTTTGTTGGAGCATGATGCTATGGTGCCGGCTGCCAGAACCAAAAGAGCTATGTAAATTATCTTTTTCATCGTTCAATTATCATTTTTAAACGTAAATCAGGCACTTAAAGTTTCAGCCAGGTTCGCCATTTTTATGGCAGTTATTGCAGCCTCGTCACCTTTATTGCCATGTTTGCCACCGGCCCGATCAATAGCTTGTTGCTGATTGTCGGTAGTTAATACACCAAATATAACAGGTTTTGAATATTTTATGGCAACATTGCTTACACCATTTGCCACGGCATTACAAATAAAATCAAAATGCCGTGTTTCGCCCTGTATCACGCAACCCAGGCAAATGACCGCATCCAGGTGCAGATTTTTCAAAAGCATATCGGCGCCGGCAGTTAATTCAAAGCTGCCGGGAACGCTGTAATTGAAAATGTTATCGGGCAAGGCACCGTGGTTTACCAGGCTTTGATAGGCGCCCTGGTAAAGGGCATTGGTTATTTCGGCGTTCCATTCGGCCACCACGATGCCAAAACGGTATGGTACGGCCGATGGAATCTCGGTATTCGAAAAATCAGAGAGGTTTTTTAACTGTGTTGCCATCTTTAGTTGTACTGGTTGTAAAAGTTAAAGTGGTTGTATTAGTTTACGAAGTTAGGCAAAATCGCCTAACACAACCAATACAACCACTTCAACCAATAAACTAAATGTTACTGCACTTGCGCTTCAGCACGGGCTATGTAAGCATCCATGTTTTGCGCTTCGTTACTTTCAGGGTAATCAGTCTTGATCTTTTTATAAGTGTCGGCAGCCGATTTGTAGTCTTTTTGGGTTTCGTAAACCAAGCCAAGCTTTTTCAGATAAATCGGTGATAAAAATTTATTGCCGGCTTTATCTGCTGCTTTTTTGAAATAAGTGGACGCCTTATCGTAATCCTTCATCTCAACATAGGCGTCGCCTGTTCCGCCCAAAGCTTCGGCAGCTATCATACTATCATTACCACGATAATTGGTCAGGTTGTCGACCGCTTTGCGGTAGTCGCCTTTGTTTAGGTAGGCAATACCCAGGTAGTAGTAAGCAAGGTTGGCAGCTTTGGTGTTGCTGTACTCGGCAATGATCTTCTCAAAGCCCGGGTAACCGGCATCGCCTTTGATGGCTTTATCCCATTCTTTATTTTTCCACCAGTCTTGCGCGGCATACATTTGGGTGTCGGCCGTATCCTCGCGCGGAGCAAGGTATAGTTTCTGGTAACCAAGATACAGCAGCACCATCACAATGATGGCGGCACCTATAAATATCAAGCTTTTCTGATTCTCGCGCACAAACCCGCCAGCATGGCTCGCGCCCGCCTTAACTTCCACCGGAGTGCTGGTACTTTTAACAGGGGCTTTGCTATTCGCCTGCGTTTTCGACATTTCTATTCTAAATTAAAGTGTGCAAAAATACGGTTTTCAAGTTTGTACGCAATAGGGAGTGTTAAATTATTGTTGACTAGTGATTTGATAACCGGTTAACCTGTTATTAATGATTAATAGTTGATCAATGGATTTTTATATCTAATTAAAAATGAAGCCCGTAACAAGTTAATCGGTTAACAAGTCAACAAATCACTAACTTTACCCCCAATGTTCCTCCAAACCCTTTCTGTTATCAACTTTAAAAATTATGCCGAAGCTGAGCTAAGCTTTAGTGAAGGAGTGAACGTTTTTAGTGGTGATAACGGTGCGGGAAAAACCAACTTGCTGGATGCTATCCATTATTTATCGCTTTGCAAAAGCTATTTCAACCCGATCGACAGCCAGCAGATCAAACAAGGCACAGACTTCTTTATCGTAAGCGGGATATTTAATAAAAACGATCAGCAGGAAACGGTTGCCTGTTCGGTCAAACGCAATCAGAAGAAGCAGTTTAAACGCAATAAGAAAGACTACCAGCGGCTCGCCGATCATATCGGGCTTTTCCCACTGGTGATGGTGTCGCCCTATGATATCAGCATTATTATAGAGGGTAGCGAGGAGCGCCGCAAGTTTATCGATAACGTGATCTCGCAAACCGACAATAAGTATCTCGATGAACTGATTACCTATAATAAGGTGTTGATCAACCGCAACGCCCTGTTAAAAAGAATTGCCGAAACGGGCCGCTACGATCCCGATCTGCTGGCGGTATTTGATGAACGGCTGATCGCGTCGGGGAGGGTGATATTCGAAAAGCGGCGGGCCTTTATGGAAAGCTTCACCGGCATATTTAATGAGCATTATCAATTTCTGAGTGGTGATGCCGAGCGGGTGGACCTGGTTTACGAATCGCAATTGCTGGAGGATGACCTGGCTTCGCTGTTGAAAAAGAGCGTTGAGAAGGACAGGCTGGTGGAGCGTACAACGGTAGGCATTCATCGTGACGAGCTGCAGTTTGCTATCCATGGCATGGCGATGAAGAAATTTGGATCGCAGGGGCAACAGAAGTCGTTTCTCATCGCTTTGAAGCTGGCGCAGTATACCTTCCTGTACCGGCAAAAAGGTTTTAAACCTTTATTGCTGCTGGATGATATTTTTGATAAATTGGACGAAAAGCGGGTAACCAAGCTGATGCAGATGGTATCGAATCACGATTTCGGGCAGGTATTTATTACCGATACCAATGCCGAGAAAGTTAAGGCTATCTTTGGAAAGATAGGCGTGGATATACACCTGTTTAAAATAAAAGGAGGCGAAATTGATACGCAAGGCTAACGACAAAACCCTGAAAGAGGCCATCGAGCAAATGCTGCAGGTTTACAAGATCAAACGGCGTTATGATGAAACCGGCATTATAGCTGCCTGGCCCGAGCTGGTGGGCAAAGCTGTGGACAATCGCACCAAAGAAATATTCATCAGGGACAAAAGGCTCTTCCTCCGCATCGAATCGTCCGTCATCAAAAACGAATTGCTCATGATCCGCTCACAGATCATCGAGAAGATCAATAAAGAGGCGAACTCGGTGGTGATAGAAGATATTATCTTCCTCTAGACCAACGCGACCTTACCGGGGATTTCTTCCGGAAATCATCGCTAATGATAGAGTAACCCAGGATAATAAAGCCGGGGGTGATGAAAAGCAGCTGAACTTCGGGCGGGTGGTGGATGAAGAACAGTGAATTGATCAATACTATCGCTACGATAAGAATTGCGTACAGGAAACTTTTTACCAGTAATTTCATAAAATAGTTGTTAGGTAGTAAGACAGTGGCAAAAACCCTGCCAGTGTAGAGAAATGCCTCTCAATTACAGCGCTTTGCTGTTTAAAGGTATTAATTAGCAGGCAAAAAAGCAAACAGGTGGGGAAATTATTTCCGGGAAACAGGATTGGATGCCCATCTCCCGGAAACAGGAGTGTCTTAGAATTTCTCGAATGACGAGAAGTAGAAATTGCCTTCTATCTCTGCGTTTTCATTTGAATCCGAACCATGGACCGCGTTAGCGTCGATAGATTTGGCAAACAGGTTACGGATGGTTCCGGGTTCTGCCTTGGCTGGATCGGTGGCGCCGATCAGCTTCCTGAAATCCTCAACCGCGTTCTCCTTCTCCAGGATAGCAGCCACAATAGGGCCCGAGGACATGAACGATACAAGATCGTTATAGAACGGACGTGCACTATGCACGGCGTAAAACTGGCCCGCCTTCTCGGGCGTAAGCCAGATATATTTCATAGCGGTTATTTTAAAGCCGCCTTTTATGATATGATCTATAATAGCGCCGATATGGCCGTTACCCACAGCATCGGGCTTGATCATGGTGAATGTTTTATTCGTTTCCATTACGCTTTTTTAAATTGCCGCAAAAGTAGCGTTTTAAATGTTAAAAATATAGACGCTGTCGATTTACTTTTTGTAACAAGTACACTTTGCTTAGATGTGGTATACTCCGATAGATAAGCACCTTAAATAAAAGGGTTGAGCGCCCGGCATATTGGATAGACAAATCATCAATAACCACATTTAAGATACTTACCCCGTATTTAATTTATTTCCTTAGCTTTGCACGCTATTTTAAGATTCAATGCTGGAACTGAGGGAACTCAAAACATTTTTAGAGCAGCCAAGGCGCATCGTTATTACTACGCATCATAAGCCCGACGGCGATGCGATGGGTTCATCGCTTGGTCTTTATAATTACCTCATCCAGCAAGGGCATCACACTCATGTGATCACACCGACCGATTACCCCGATTTCCTGGCATGGATGCCCGGCAACGGCGAGGTGATCATTTACACCGATAATGTGGAAACGAGCGCGGAACTGGTGGCCAAGGCCGACATGATCTTCTGCCTCGATTTCAATACGTTGAAACGCATCAACGACCTGGGCGAGTTGGTTCGCGCCAGCGGCGCTTACAAAGTGATGATCGACCATCACCTGGAGCCGGAGGACTTTGACGATTACCGTCACTGGAACATCAACGCCTGCGCCAGCGCACAATTAGTTTATGATTTTATCGTTAATCAGCTTGATAATAAACAGCTGATCAATAAGGATGTAGCTGCCTGCCTGTATACAGGTATCATGACAGATTCGGCTTCATTCAAGCTGCCCAATACTACTTCCGAAGTGCACCGTATCGTTGCCGACCTGATAGACCTGGGCGCGGTTAACTGGCATATTCACGACCTGGTTTACAGCAACATGTCCGAAGAACGGCTGCGTTTTACCGGTCATTGTATCAGCCGCAAGCTGGAAATGCTGCACGAGTTCAATACAACAGTGATAACCGTTGATAAAGAAGAGCTGGAGTACTATCATGTAGAGACCGGCGATACCGAGGGGATTGTTAATTATGGCTTATCGCTCGAGGGTGTCAGGCTGACTGCTTTTATCGTGGAACGGAAGGATAAAGTGAAGCTGTCGCTGCGGTCCAAAGGCGAATTCCCGGCCAATGAGATATGTAAAAAATATTTCAATGGCGGCGGTCATCGCAATGCAGCCGGGGGCGAGTCGACCGAGAGCCTCGGGGAAGTAATTGCTAAATTCAAATCAATTTTACCGGAATATAAAAAACTATTAATACAATAAATGATGAAGAAAAACTTGATGTTTTTGATCGTTGCAGCCGTAGGCTTAGCAAGTTGCAACGGCGGGTTTAAACAGGCTCCAACCGGCATGCTCTATGCGATCCATGTGGACAAAAGCGGCCCCAAAATAAAGGAAGGCGATTTTGTGAGTGTAAACGTGATCGAGAAAACCGAAGGCGATTCGGTAATGCTGAGCACTTATGAGCAAGGGTCGCCGTCGTACCTTATCATGCGTCAGTCGCCTCCGGGCAGCGTACTTAATGCGTTCAAATACCTGGCCGAAGGTGATAGTGCTACCATTAAATCCAATATGGATTCGCTGTTCAAAAAAGGTGTGGGCCGCCCGCATATTAAAGGAAAATACCTGGTGTATGAAGTAAAGGTTGTAAGGGTAATTCCGCATACCAAGGGTGCCGACAGTGCCTGGAACAACGAGATCAAAAAGTACCTTGCCGCTAATAACGATGTCCTGAAAAAGGGCGAGGGTGCCAAAATGCAGAAATACATCACCGACAATAAGCTGAAAGGTTCTACTACGCCATCTGGCTTGTATTACCAGGTGGATGCACCCGGCGCAGGCGATAAACCCGCAGTTGGCGATACCGCGGAAGTATTTTATACCGTGAAGTTCCTGAACGGCAAAATACTGGAAACCAACATTAAGGAAGTGGCGCAAAAGAACAACAACTATAACCCCGGTTTGCCCTATAAAGCTATCCGTGTGCCGGTTGGTGTTAAAAAAGTTATCCCGGGTTGGGACGAAGGATTGCAGCTGATGTCCAAAGGCGAAAAAGCAACATTCGTTATCCCGTCAAAACTGGCCTATGGCGAGCAAGGTTATGCCGGGGCAATTCCCCCATACAGCTCGCTGGTGTTTAATATCGAGATGGTAAATATCATTCACCCCGACCCGAATGCGCCTAAGCCGGCGCCGGTACAGCTTCAGCCAAATCCAAATGCATCGAGGCCCACTGTAAAGCTAAAACCCGCAGGAAAATAATTACGTAATACACCTCCCGGCTAACCGGGAGGTTCTTTTGTTTTTAAGATGAAGAGGATTTTTTTAATCACGGTATTGCTGATAGGGGCGGGCGCTCAGCTAATGGCCCAGGATGGCTTTGTGAAAACGCCAAAAGGCAACCTTTTGAAGAATTTGACCAATAAGACGGGCGATAAGATCAAGGTAAATGATGTGATCACGTTTGACATTGTGCAAAAGACGGACAAGGATTCGCTGCTGGGCAGCTCGTACACATCGGGTCAGCCGATCAAGATACAGGTGCAGGAACCAAAAACTACGCCCGATTTGATGGATGTATTCCCGCTGCTTGCTGCACAGGACAGTGCGTGCGTAAAAGTACCAACCGATTCGATATTTAAAGGCCACGATAATGAGCGTCCGCCGTTTTTCCCAAAAGGCAGCTACCTGGTATGTTATGTTAAGATAGAGCGTATCCAAACATTGGATGAGGCGATGGGAGAACGAAACAAGGCGCTCGACAGCATGCGTACCGCGGAAACGGCAGCGCGCAGCAAATTTGTTGCGGGCCTCAAAGGACCTGTAAAAACGACGAAGTCAGGGTTACAATATATAATAACACAACCATCACTAAAGGCCAGGCCATTGGCGGGCGATACGGTAGTAGTGGAGTATGCAGGCAAATTTCTTGATGGAACTTTGTTTGACACCAGCATTAAAGATGTTGCCATGAAATCGGGCAAATACCAGGAGGGCAGGCCATACGAACCGCTTAAATTTCCGGTTGGCGCGCAGAAGGTGATACCCGGATGGGACGAAGGCCTGATGCTTTTAGGCAGCGGCGCTAAAGCTACCTTTATTATCCCTTCCAATCTCGCTTACGGCGACCAGGGCTATAACGGTATTCCGCCTTTTGCTACGTTGGTTTTCGACGTGGAATTAAAGGGAATTCATCCAATAAAACACGCGGCACCCAAACCTGCGGTGAAGAAGCCGGTCACGAAAAAACCTGCGGCGAAAAAAACGGCTGCAACGGCAAAGAAAAACTGATAAAAGCCCTCGCATTAGCGTGGGCTTCTTATTTTTGCGTCATGGTTCTTACCGACACCCATACCCATCAATATTACCAAACCGACCTGCAAAAAAGGGCCGAACAAATGCAGCGCTGTTTCGACAATGGCGTTACGCGGCTGTTTTTGCCTAATGTCGATTCGGCATCCATCCCCATGGTTTTTGACCTGGTAGATGCCTATCCCGAAAACTGCTTTCCCATGCTTGGCCTGCATCCCTGCGATGTGAAAGAGAATTGGCAGGACGAATTGAAAACAATAAAAGAAGCCATCCCAACCCGTAAAATCTACGCCATCGGCGAGATAGGTATCGATCTTTATTGGGACAAAACCACGCTGGACATACAAATTCAAGCATTCAAAATACAGATCGGCTGGGCGAAGGAATTAAAGCTGCCTATCGTGATCCATTGCCGCAATTCGTATGATGAAGTTTTAGAGGTATTGAATGAAGAATACGATAAAAACCTGCGCGGTATCCTCCATTGCTTCACTGGAAACCTGGAGCAAGCCAACAAACTTATCGAGCTCGGTTTCTATTTAGGCATTGGAGGCGTGGTTACCTATAAAAACTCTGGATTGGATAAAGTAGTGGAACAGGTTGATCTGAAACACATCGTCCTCGAAACCGATTCGCCATATCTTACGCCGGTTCCTTTCCGGGGTAAACCGAACGAGAGTTCCTATCTCACTTATGTAGCTGAAAAAGTTGCTGATTTGCATCGATTGTCAGTTGAGAAGGTGGCGGAGATTACGACGGAGAATTCGAAAGTGATTTTTGGGGTATAAGAAATAACTTGCGCCGATTTGTAATCGGTGCTTGCTATTGTATAGCGATTGTATCGCGAATATTAGCATCACAGATGCCTAACCACGTTAAGCACTCGTCGCAGACGAGCGCAAGACAAAACTTTTTGCATAATTGTGCAAGCACCACTTGCGCAATTAATGTTGCCGCACACAACCGTATAATTCCGTTTACATTTTCTTTATCCTTCAATAAATTTCATACCTTAGTTCATCTCAATTATAAACCGGGCTTTACTATTATTGGAATGCGTTTGAGGGTATTTTATTCGATACTTATTTGTGCGGGATTTACGGTTGGATTAAGTGCCTGCCACAGTTCGTCCGAAAAATCGGTGGTATCTGAAGATATCCCTGATGTAGTGAGCTACAACTTCAATATCCGGCCCATTCTTTCTGATAAATGTTTCAAATGCCACGGTCCGGATGCCAATAAGCGCCAGGCCAGCCTCCGCCTCGATATTCCTGAAAGTGCTTTTGCAGCGTTGAAAGACGATCCCGGTGTTCATGCCCTTGTTCCGGGCGACCTGGGAGCATCTGAGCTTTATAGACGCGTTACCTCGACCGATTCCGGCGAGATGATGCCTACGCCAAAATCGGGCCTAAAGCACCTGACACCCTACGAGATCGCGCTGGTCAAAAAATGGATACAACAGGGCGCCAAATACGAAAAGCACTGGGCCTTTGTGCCGCCAAAGCTGCCTATAGTGCCCGAAGTAAAAGATAAAGCCTGGCCGAAAAATGAGATCGATCATTTTGTATTACACAAGCAGAAACAAAAAGGCTTTAGCCCGAATCCTGAGGCAGACAAAGAACGCCTGCTGAAACGCCTTAGCTTCGACCTCAACGGCCTGCCGCCGGATATCGCACTGATGGATAAGTTTCTGGCGGATAAAAGCCCGAACGCTTATGAAAAAATGGTCGACGAGTTGATGGCCCGGCCACAATTTGGCGAGAAGATGGCGCTGCACTGGATGGACATAGCCCGCTATGCCGATTCGCATGGCTACCAGGATGATAACTACCGTACGCAATGGCCATGGCGCGATTGGGTGATCCACGCCTATAATGAAAATTTGCCTTATAAGGATTTTATCACCTGGCAATTGGCCGGCGACCAAATACCAAATCATACAGCGGAACAATTACTGGCGACAGGGTTTAACCGCAACCACAAAATTACCGAAGAAGGTGGCGTTATTGATGAGGAGTACCGCGTAGCTTACGTAACGGACCGGACGAACACTTTCGGCAAGGCTATGTTGGGTATCACATTAGAATGCGCGCACTGTCACGATCATAAGTTCGACCCATTCTCCCAGAAGGATTACTACCAGGTTTTCTCGTTTTTCAATAGCGTGAAGGAAGCCGGTTTGCAATCGACTGTTGGCGGCCCCGAAACTTATGCCAAACGGCCAATGATGCAGATCAGCAACGATGATGTAAAAGGTATCCTCAAATTTGTTAACAAACAGGATACCGGCAAGCTCATTGTATCGGTAATGGGCGATAGCGAGGTTTACCGCAAAACATACATCTTAAAACGCGGGAACTACGATACACATGGCGATGAGGTATTTCCGGGCACGCCGAAATCTATTTTGCAATTCGGGGCAAACTACCCGAAGAACCGGCTGGGCCTGGCCGAGTGGCTTTTTGATGATAAGAACCCGCTGACGGCTCGTGTATACGTGAACCAGGTATGGCAGGAGTTTTTTGGCCGGGGCATCGTAAAAACCGTCGGCGATTTTGGCATGCAGGGCGAACTGCCCTCAAACCCCGAATTATTGGATTGGCTGGCAGTGGACTTCAAAACCCATGGCTGGAATGTAAAGCGACTGGTAAAGCAAATTGTCATGTCGGCAACTTACCGGCAGTCGGCAGTAGTTACCGAAGATAAACTAAAAGAAGATCCTGATAATGTTTTGTTGGCGCGCGGTCCCCGCACCCGTTTGCCGGCGGAGTTTGTTCGTGATATGGTTTTAGCCAGCAGTGGCTTGTTGACCAAAACGATCGGTGGTCCGAGCGTAAACCCTTACCAGCCGCCGGGACTTTGGGAAAATACCACATCAGGGCGCGGGCAACTGGCCAGCTACAGGCAGGTTCATGGTCCAAACCTCTACCGCAGGGGAATGTATACCCTGATCAAACGTACCTCACCACCGGTTGAGATGGCCATTTTTGACGCCAGCAACCGCGATCAGTGCGAGGTGCAGCGTCTGCGCACCAATACGCCTTTGCAAGCCCTCGAGATGATGAACGACCCTACGATGCTGGAGTCGGCGCGTGTATTGGCGCAGAAGGTAATGCGGGAGAATAGTCAGCCGAAGGATAAGATATATGAAGCTTTCCGGCGCATTATCTGCCGCAAACCGACCGAAAAAGAAATGGCTATTTTAAGTAGCTATTATAGCGATCAGCTTCATGCGATGAATGAGAAGAATGCCGAAAAACTGTTAAATGTCGGCGAGGCTCAGATGCCGCCCAATATGGATAAAATTACCCTGGCTGCGATGATGAAAGTGATTGATACGATCTATAACTTAGAAGAGGCTATTACTAAAACCTGATAGCATGGAAAAGGAATTTTTAGAGCATGGGCTCAGTTTTAACAGGCGCAAATTTTTGTCGAAGCTCAGTTTGGGTATCGGCAGCGTTGCGCTGGGCTCGTTGCTGATACCCGACCTGTTTTCGGGCCTGGCAGGGGACAGCGGTGCTGATTTTATTCCGGGCATACCCAACTTTGCACCTAAAGCAAAGAGGGTGATCTACCTGTTCCAGGACGGCGCGCCGTCCCAATTGGAATCGTTCGATTACAAGCCCAAGCTGCGCGAGATGATGGGCCAGGAGTTGCCGCCTTCGGTGCGCGGCAGCCAGATATTGACGGGGATGACGGCCAGCCAAAAGTCGTTTCCGCTTGCAGGTTCCTATTACGACTTTAAGCAATACGGCAAAAATGGCGCCTGGGTAAGCGACCTGTTCCCCCATATCGGCGGCATTGCCGATGATATATGTATTATCAAAACCATCTATACCGAGGCCATCAACCACGACCCGGCGCTTACCTTTTTCCAAACCGGCGCCCAGCAGGGAAACCGGCCAAGCATGGGTTCGTGGGTGAGCTATGGACTGGGCAGCGAAAATAAAAATCTGCCTGCCTTTACCGTGCTGTTATCCAAAGGGAAAGGCAATGGGCAAGGCGTATATTCAAAACTATGGAGCAACGGCTTTTTAGATTCGATACATCAGGGCGTGCTGTTCAGCAGCAGCGAGAACCCTGTGCTTTACCTAAACGATCCCGAGGGCCTCGATCGCTACGAGCGCCGCAAGATGCTCGATAAATTGGCTGAACTGAATGACCTATCAGCGATGGAATTCCACGACCCGGAGATTACGACTAAAGTACAGCAATATGAAATGGCTTACCGCATGCAAACTGCAGTGCCTGATATTATGGATGTATCCAAAGAGCCGGATGATATTGTGAAGTTGTACGGCCCTGAATGTTTGGTGCCCGGTACCTACGCTGCCAACTGTTTATTAGCCCGGAAGCTATCCGAAAACGGGGTTCGCTTTGTGCAACTTTATCACCAGGGCTGGGATCAGCACAGTAACCTGCCTATGGAAATGGCCGGGCAGGCTAAGGATGTCGACCAGGCATCGGCTGCATTGGTAACCGATCTGAAACAACGCGGATTACTGGATGAGACGCTTGTAATTTGGGGCGGCGAATTCGGTCGTACCAACTACAGCCAGGGTAAACTGGAGAAAGCCAACTATGGCCGCGATCACCACCCACGCTGCTTCTGTATCTGGATGGCCGGCGGCGGTATCACGCCAGGTATCGTTTATGGCGAGACCGACGAATTCGGCTATAACATTGCGCGCAACCCGGTTCACGTGCACGATTTTCATGCAACCATATTGAACCAAATGGGCATCGATCATACCAAACTCACCTTCAAGAGCCTCGGTCGGCGCTACAGGCTGACGGACGTTGCGGGCAATGTGGTGAGAGACATTATTTCCTAATTAATAAGGTCATGGAAAGAAGAAATTTTATCAAGCAAAGTGCGCTGGTTTCTGCAAGCTTTTTTATTGCCACGGATCTGCTGGCAAAAGACGATGGACCAATCTACGGTCATGGCAATATGCGTTACCGCATGGATACCAAATGGAGCAAGGCTGATCCGAACATCAACCCGGTGAACGATTGCCACGAGTTTGTGCAGGACAGGAAGGGGCGTATCATGCTGCTTACCAACGAAACCAAAAACAATGTGCTCATCTTCGATAAATCCGGCAAGTTGCTGGATACCTGGGGGCACGACTTCCCGGGTGCGCATGGTTTCACCCGGTTCGACGAGAACGGAACAGAGGTTTTGTTTATAACTGATACGGTTAAACACCAGGTTTATAAAGCAACCATCGACGGGAAGATATTGATGACCATTGACGTACCATTGGAAACCGGCGTCTACAAAAAAGCCGAAGAATTTGTACCGACCGAAACCACTGTGGACTATAACGGCGATTTCTTTATCGCCGACGGCTACGGCGCGCAATACATTACGCATTACGATAAGAACGGCAAATTACTGAACTACTTCGGCGGCCGCGGCGATGGCGACGAGCACCTGGATAACTGCCACGGCATCCTCATCGATCGCAGGAAATCAACTCCTACCTTGCTCATCACCGATCGCACGCGCAATTGTTTCAAGCGTTTTAGCATGGATGGCAAGCTGCTCGAAGTGATCAAACTACCTGGCGCCTGCGTTTGCCGGCCTGTGGTCAAAGGCAAATACCTGTATGCCGCTGTGCTGCGTTCACCCGATCTGAATCATCCTGATTCCGGCTTTGTGACCATCCTGGATAAGGACAATAAAGTGGTATCGAACCTCGGTGGTAGTCAACCGATGTACCAGGATGGCGTGCTGCAACCCATGTCGCAGGCCGAAAAGATATTCCTGAACCCGCACGATGTTTTAGTTGATGATGACGAGAATCTGTATGTAGCGCAGTGGGCTTCGGGTAAAGTATATCCCTATAAATTTACGCGTGTATAAATGATCAAAAGCCGCTATAAAGCTTTTGCAGATAATACATTATTTGCGCTCAATATTTTTATCATCGTGCTGCTTTTGGCAGGCGATCACCTTGCTATCCCCCGCTGGCTGCAGCCGGTTGGCCGCGTGCACCCGCTTATCCTGCACTTCCCCATCGTATTGCTGATACTGGCTATGCTGATGGAGTTTTTCCGTTTCAGGCCGAATTTTAAAGAAGAAAAATTTTACCACGATTTTACTT
>Ga0206934_1016_pt1 | contig 51541 bp, 50 predicted proteins | sample Alteio_BWOrgHeat_16_FD_152932 | JGI IMG/M metagenome (GOLD analysis project Ga0206934, IMG submission 152932) | Enriched cells from forest soil in Barre Woods Harvard Forest LTER site, Petersham, Massachusetts, United States -... | ecosystem: Environmental > Terrestrial > Soil > Temperate forest >...
CGCAGCGGAAATAACGTTGTTAATTGCAAATGCTTCATAGTCATTGGCAGAGTGTGAATCGGCTGTCTTCTTATCATCATAAGTAAACTCTGTAATTTGATCTGGTTCGGGCTTCATCTCAGTATCTGTGCCACTATGTATGGTAATCTTGCTCGGGTTCTTTGTAGTTGCATTTGGGTAAGTAAAAATATTGTAGTTGTATCCGGTGTTGACCTTACCTTCTGGTGTTGCCCAAGATGAGATTTGTTTCATATGCACCATTTGACCGGCCGAATTGTATTTGCGTATCTCCGTTATCGTTGGCACTGCACTTGTTCCCAAGTACACTTCTTCTTTGATGAGGTTGTGATTTATATCGTAAGTCAGTGAAGCCTTATTTAATACCCAGCCGGTTGCTGCCATTCCCTGAATAGCCATGGCAGTTGCATAACCTTGTTCGTTCGTAGTCACAGCATAGTTGGCAGTCACGCCACCACCGGTCATAGTAAGTCCGGTAACATGATTATTGTTGTCGTAGATATAAGCTATGGTGGAACCTGTTGCGCCATTGATGACTTGAAGCAGATTGCATGTATTCTGGCTGTACGATGCAATGCTCAGAGTTGTGGCAAATAAAAGCGCAATCGTTTTTACTATATCATTTCGGCTCATAATGAATGGGTTTATCTCAAGCTACTGAAGAATTAAGTGGCAGCCAAAAGTCACGGAGAAATATCATATATTCATCCGATGTTCAGCAACTTTGCAGCGAAAGCATCCGTCATACGATCAAACAAAACATATTCCGGTTAATTATTACACAACTCAATCAAACCCCATGAAACATCTATTACTCTGCGCATGGTTCTGCCTCTTTATGTCAACACTACTGGCGCAAGAACTGTACACACCGCGTGATATTAAAGCTGCCTATAAAAAAGGGACTCGTTCCCTGGATGGCCGCCCCGGAAAAAACTATTGGCAAAACCACGGCCGTTACAACATCATCGTCACCGCCTTACCTCCCGACCGCAATGTGAAAGGCGAAGAGACGATTACCTACTTTAACAACAGTCCCGATTCGTTACGTAATCCGGTGATTAAACTGTTTCTCAATATTCATAAGCCAGGTGCACCACGCAACTTCGGAGCCACAGATGATTACCTCACCTCGGGCATGAAGATCGATGCTGTTACATTCAATAGCACACCGTACGATTGGAAAGACAATCCCAATCTATTTACCTGGCAACCGATGCGTTTGCCAAAGGCGCTCGCACCTCATGATTCGATGAAGGTCACCTTCAAATGGCATTACGAAATCTCTCAGAAAAGTGGTCGTGAAGGAATGATAGATTCACTCACCTATTTTCTAGCCTACTTTTATCCGCGCATAGCTGTGCTTGATGACTATAATGTTTGGGACCGTATGAACTTTATGGATTCGCACGAATTTTATAGCGACTTCAATGATTACATGGTGACCATAAACGCTCCAAGGAATTATGTGGTTTGGGGAACAGGAACACTGCAGCATCCTGAAAATGTACTGCAGCCTGAAATCCTCCAGCGATTTAATTCCTCAATGTCGTCTGACCAAATTATCCATGTTGCTACAAAAGAAGAATTGGCATCCGGAAAGGTCACCAAACAAAATGCAGTCAACAGCTGGCAGTTCACCGCCAAAAATATTCCTGACATGTCATTCGGCATCAGCGATCATTATTTGTGGGATGCCGGAAGTGTGGTTGTAGATGATGTAACGAAACGAAGGGCAAGTGTGCAAGCCGCATATCTTGATGCAGCTGCTGACTATCGTTTCATGGTGAAGTTTGGCAAGCGTGCGTTGGATTGGCTGTCGCATAACTGGCCAGGCATCCCTTACCCATACGAGAAGACAACCATCTTTCAGGGCTTTGCAGGTATGGAGTATCCAATGATGGCTAATGATGAATCCTATCAGGACACTACATTTTCAAGATTTGTAGCAGAGCACGAAATAGCACACACCTACATGCCTTTCTATATGGGTATCAATGAAACACGCTATGGTTTCATGGACGAAGGCTGGGCTACAACATTTGAGTTGTTGATTGGTCGTGCTGATATGGGAACAGAAAAGGCAGAAGAGATGTACAAGCAATTCAGAGTGCAGGGCTGGATCGGAGATCGCTCTTCAAATGAAGATATTCCTATTGTCACTCCAGGCGATGCACTCACCGGTGCTGGGTTTGGTAATAACGAATATGGCAAAGCATCTATTGGGTATTTAGCTATGAAAGATTTTTTAGGTGATGAAGTCTTCAAAAAGTGTCTTCATGCCTACATGGATCGCTGGCACGGCAAACACCCAACACCATGGGACTTCTTTTATACATTCAATAATGTATCGGGCAAAAACCTGAATTGGTTTTGGAAGGCCTGGTATTTTGAAAGCACCTATATTGATCTTGCGATAGCCGAGGTAAAGAAATCAGGATCAGGTGTCAATGTTGCTGTTGATAACATCGGAGGTATGCCGGCTCCGTTCGATCTCGTTACCGAATACAGCGATGGAACCAGTGAACGATTTCATCAAACACCGGCGGTGTGGCAAGCTGATCTAAAAAAGGCAAGCGTCACCGTCAGAACAAAAAAGGCTATTCAATCCTTGAAAATTGACGGAGGCATCTGGATGGACGCTGATAAAGCTAACAATGAATGGAAGGCTAAGTGAGTTGTCACTAAAACTTTTGTTCATCATTGCTAATCTTACTCCTAAAACAATCCTATGAAACAAATTAGTATCCTGATGCTCTGTCTTGTTGCCTTCTCTGCATCAGCACAAAATGAATTTGATGGTGCCAACTGGAAAGCACCATATACATTAAATTTTCCGGAAGGTTGGGGCGTTGAGCGTTTCCTTATTCCCATCGAATTTGCGCCTCAGATCCATTATAAAGGCGTAGAAGATTTGCGCTTTGCTCCAGGCTGGCCCAACGAAAAAAGTGATGAATATTGGACGTACGCTTTCCTTTGGTATTTGGACGAAGTGCCTGTAACTAACGAGGCAGGTATTCAAGCTAACTTAAATGCTTACTATACCGGACTGATAGGCCGCAATATTGAGAAGAGAAAAATCCCATCAGAGAAGGTCTTTCCCGTCAAGACATCAATGAAAGAAGTCTCAGCCGCGCAGGGTGATCTCAAGACCTTTCATGGCACGATAGCGATGCTTGATTACATGGCGCAAAAGCCCATCACTTTAAATTGCGTTGTTCATTTAAAGTCATGTCCTGGTCAACCTAAAGGTTTTATGTTTTACGAGATTTCACCAAAACCAATGACTGACAAAGTCTGGACGAGCCATCACAACTCAAGATCAAAACTCAGGCTATTTTATGCCGCTTTTAAGTTTTGATTAATAATTGATATATTAGGTTAAATCTAAACCCTAATCTATGAAACCTACAAAATTCGTTTCCCTTATTGCATTCCTTTATCTGTTTGTGCTAACGTGCGCAGGCCAGGCGCCTGAAAAGGTCACAGTCCAGACCGATGTGAGTTCGGGTATTTTCAAGCTAACCTATAAGGCAGCAGCTCCCGGAACAGTTAAAGTTTCCATCATTAATAGTAAAGACGAAACTATTTTTACTGAAACCTTAACTAAGATGGCTGCATTTGTTCGTCCCTATAACTTCAATGACCAGGGCATGGGTAATTTTAAAATTCTTGTGGAAGATAAGGATGGCAAAACTGAAAAAATTGTTTCTTTTTCTGTTAAGAAGGTGGAGAGTGCATTTGACGTTAGCAAAATTGCCAATGCTCAAAACAAATATCTGTTGTCCATCGAAAATAAAGATGCTGATCAGATTCAAGTAAGAATAGTTGACGCTGAAAAAAATGTGTTGCATGAAGAATCCATCACTGTCAACGGCAAATTCTCTGTGGTTTACAATCTTAATAAAGTCAAAGCGTCTCCCACCTTTGAAGTGGCAGGCAGCAACGGCGTATGGAAGACATTTACTTTTTAATAGATAACCATAACCGCTAGGTATAAAAGCCTGATATCATTTTATCAGGCTTTTTTTATGAGCATGGTTAAATGGCACAAGTAATGACCAAGACAAGGAAGCTTTCGGATAAAGAACAAATAAACAAGGAGTGGGCTTAAACTGGCGGACAAATAACTTTATAGAATAAAGATGGAATTAAAGGAGGCAAACATCAGCTCATCTGCTGAACTGGAGAATTTACTTGCTAAGCTAAGAGGCATGCAATTTAGAAGAGAACTAAAGCTCACTCGCGGTTCATTTGATTTTCAAGGTACTGTTGATGCTGAGTTCAAGTTAAAGAACTCATCCGATGAGTGGCGGCTTTATTGCGCAGAAAAAGCCGGCGGTTATCTCAGAAAAATATAGGATCAAGTCGCTTACAGCTGATAAAAGTAACCGATCAACTCTCAAAATCGACATTTCATTACTTAAAATTGCAGTTCATCGAATGATGATTTGCCATTGCAGTAACTCTTTTCACCTTTGAAACAGATTAAAGCCAACTATAGACAAGATTATCCCCTGAGGTCAAGGACTTCGGGGGATTTTCTTTTAAATGATTTCCGAAATCCTCCACTTTTGTTCCGCACCGTTTACTGACATGGCTTGAAATAAAGCTCCGGTAATTTATTCATTCTGCTATTTTGGAAAAGCCCCCGTTACTTCCCCCCTCTCATTCATAAATTCCAGCCTGGCTTCTCCTCCATTGTCAACAAAGAGTCGCGCCCTGATTTTTCCATTCTTATCTTTTAGCTGAATTTGTGCGATATCATCTTTGCTGCCAATAAACATCCTTTCCACTCCATACTCCCCATTAGATTGCGCAGCAGACATTATCCTGCGAATAGAATCGGATTTTACGGAACTACCCTTGGCCAGTACCAAAGCCTCTAGTAAATCAAGTTGATTATTCAGAGGAGCATTTGTTGGTCTATCCCAAATCCTTAATCCTGAACTATGGTTTTTTCCATTATCATTATAATCTAAAGCCAAGACTTGATTCTGTTTCCATTGATCAAATGACAGGTGCCCTACAGCAGAATAATGAATTGAATCCTTCTTAATACCCGCATAAATAAGACCCCCCACCTCATCACCGAGCTCATTAAAAAACAAAATTCCTGAGAAATATTTTCTTCCATCAATTACATCACGCGAATAAGACTTTCCATTCATAGATGGCCCTGGAATATACTTTTTGTTAGAGATGACCATTATCGGTTTACCGTTCTCGCCAAGTACATTAATCCGTTCAACATTGATTTCAGTAAAATCTGAAATTGTACCACTGCGGCCAAAAGATGTCAAGCCAACGAAGATTACGAAGCCAATAAGCACAAGGTTAGTTGCAATCAATAATCGTACTAAGGTGGGTGAGTTTTTCATGACATTATATTAAATTTTAAAGGATTACGGGTTGTACATGGGCAAATCTGTGAATCAAAATTAGTTTTGTTCGTCATTCCCGGTCTATGGCTGCTTAAAAAGCGAAAGCTAATTTAAGTGTTTTCCTGCTCCTTAAATACCGGCGATGCTACTTATCAACAAAGGATAAATTTGAAATGACTGTAGTCTTTACTCTTCCCAGGTATTTAGCAATCTCGTCGGGATAGTTGTGAATGTTATTAAGGTCTTCGCGTTCTGTTATATTAATAAGTCTCATTGCATAGCTAACATCTCTTGATATTTGCTCACCTTGCTCCATTTCAATCTTTAGCAACTCAACTTTTATTTCCCTTATTATTTTCACGAAAAACGGAATCGATTTATACGTTAGGTCAGTGTGGTCTTTGACTTCATTATAGAGCAGTTTCAATTTAGGGTAAGTCATTCCATGTTTTTTCATCACGCTATCAATAATGTTTACCCTAAATATACCTTATATCTCGTTGTTGGTCAGAATGACTCAGTGCTATTTGGCCAAGTGAGGTAATATTCATACCATTTTGGCATTTCTTTAATCCGATTAAAGTCCTAACTTCATTACATCCTACAAATCCCGATTAAATACCTGTCAAAATTAAACGCTATGAAACTCAACTCTTCATTTAGATTTTTAATGCTCGTCATATTCATTGTTACGGGTAGCTATTTGCATGCACAGAAAATAGGCTTGCTCCTAGACAGTTATGTTACTGACCGGTGGTATCTCGATCAGAAGTTATTTATGGACAAGGTGAAGGAACTTGGTGGAGAAGTGCAAATAGAAGTAGCCTACGGAGATCCTGCAGAGCAACTAAGGTTAGGAAAGAAACTGATTACCGATGGAGCCAAAGTACTCGTGATTGTGCCTGTAGACGGAGTCAAATCTACAGAGATAGTTCAGGAAGCGAAGCGTGCTAATGTGCCGGTCTTATCTTATGATCGGTTAATTGATTCAAATGACATTGCAGTTTACATTTCTTATAATAACGAGAAAGTAGGCGAACTCCAGGCTCAATATGCGCTCACTAAAATCCCGCAAGGCAAATTCCTATTGTTAAATGGTCCCGTGACTGACAACAATGCGATACTTTTTCGCAACGGTCAGCTCAAAGTATTAAAGAAAAGCATTGACGAAGGAAAGATAAAACTCGTGGGTGATCTAGTAATGCCGGATTGGGGAGAAATAGGAGCTCTGATGAAAGTCGATGAGTTTCTGTCGACCAGCAAGGAAATGCCGGACGCAATAATTGCTGCTAACGATGCTCTTGCAAGTGGTGCCATTGAAGCGTTCCCTGGAGACTTGAAAGGAAAAGTTCTGATTACCGGCCAGGATGCAGATCTGTCTTCATTGCGGTTTATTATTGCTGGTAGCCAGGCGATGACTATATATAAACCAATAAAACCAGAAGCACAATTGGCAGGAGAAGTTGCAATGAAACTAGCCAAAGGTGTAAAGATTGAAGGAGCAACAAAGTTGAAATTCGGAGCGGTTGAAGTAAATGCCATCCTCCTTAATCCATCTGTTGTGGATAAATCAAATTACAAAGAGACTGTAGTAAAAGATGGTCACGTTTCACTTTCTGAACTAATGGATAAGAAATAGATAGTTGGAACTTAGGTATTAAGGGCATCATACCCTTGATTCGTGTCCTTCACGCCCCCGAACATGGCAGCCGCATATTACGAGCAAGCAATATGTGAATTATGTATGTTATACATTAAATAGTGTAACGAATCGCTGCAGGTATACTCCACTTTTGTATCTGATCGGAGTGTTCGTTTAACCAAATAAAAATATTCAATCATGAAAACAACGTCAGTTAAATTACTGGTGTTCTCTGTCATTCTCTTTGGTGTTTCTTTATCTGCATCAGCACAGATATATGTAAAAGTACGCCCTGTCATGCCCATAGTCGTTCAGACCGAACGGCCTAGTGCTGCACATGTTTGGATTGGTGAAGAATGGAATGAAGAAGGAGGAAACTATAGATATTCAGGAGGTTACTGGGGCAATCCTCCACATCCTGGCGAGCGGTGGTATCCAGGCCATTGGAATCATCACAGAACGCACGGTGATCAGTGGATCCGTGGTGGCTGGAGAAGGTAGAAGAATTAATAAGTAGCTTTAATGTCGAGGCGACCCGAAAAGGTTGCCTCGTTGCTTTACCCAACAGGACTAAATTCTCAGTCTATTAGCTTTTAATATTGAACCTGAACGTAGAGCCCACACCTGGTTCCGAATCTACATGGATCGACCCACCAAGTTTTTCAATCAACTTCTTAACTGTCGAGAGCCCGATACCCGTTCCGGTATTATTAAACCGGTCTTTAGTTCCTAGTGTAACAAACGTTTCAAATATTTTTGAAAACTGATTTCTATCAATCCCAAGTCCGTTGTCCTTAATAGTAAACTCATAAAAACTACCTTCATCCAATATCTCAATCTCTACTTTTACATTGTCCTTGTCATTGTATTTAATTGCATTGCTGATCAGGTTTGCTAAAATCTGTTTAATGGCAATCTCATTTGTATTAATCGATGTAAGTTCTGACTTATAGTTGATCTCAAACTCACATCTGGGATCCAGAAGTTCTCGTAGTTCCTTAAACAGTGTGTCAATAGCTATCACTCGTTTATCTTTTACGGTAATGTTTACCCCGATGTGATGAGAAATAATTCCATCAATCAGATTTTTGAGACGATGAGAGGAGTTTGCAATATGAGTAATAACTTGCCCTCCTGTTTCATCCATTTTCTCCTTTTGTTCTTCTTTTAGAATTGTCGTTAAGGCAATAATGTTGTTCAAAGGCGATTTAATGTCGTGCGAGACTACATAGGCAAATTGCTCGAGCTCGGCATTCCTTGTCTGGATTTCTTTTTGACTCTCCAACAGCATGGCGTTGGTTTTTCTAAACTCAAACAATTTAACTACCTGATTAGATAATGCCCGCAAAGAATCAAGTTGAGTTTCAGTAAGTTCACGCGGCTTATTATCAATCACGCACAATGTTCCCAACGAAAATCCTTCGGGATTGATTAGCGGTATTCCTGCGTAGAAAATTACATTAGGATATCCCGTAACCAACGGATTATCAAAGAATCTCTCATCCTTCCGTGAATCATTCACAGTAAGTATCGACTTGGGAGTATTTATTGCATGCGCACAAAACGCTAATCGCGTGGTGTTTCAGTTACGTTTAGTCCCCGGTTTGATTTAAACCATTGTCTGTTTGTATCAATTAAAGTAATCAAAGAAATAGGTGTCTGACAGATTTCAGAAGCAATTCTTGTTATATCCTCAAAATCTTGCTCTGGCAGGGAGTCAAGAATAGAGTATTCCTTTAAAGCTTTAAGGCGTTCACTTTCGTTATCCGGTACCTTGCCAATCTTCATCTGCTATTTTTTAATGTGTAAAAGCGAAATGTACCTACAAATATTTGGCGCAGTTAATCGAATAAGCATACAAGCCTGATCAGTTAGTGAATGGTCGAATTCATTTATTAAGCGAGTAGAACCTTTCGCGAATGCGCTTCTCCGTTTGACATGATCATTCTATAGAAACCAGTCTTTATCCATTGCAGATACTCAATGATCGAATATCAAGAACCAGGCCCAAACGAAGTCGTATACTTGAATCACCAAAAGAATCCCGTATGAATAAGCTCAGATTCCTTACAATGTTTGCGGTCATTCTGACTTCCCTTGCATCCTTTACGAACATTGAAATTGTAACTCCTCCGGTAGAATATCCCGAAGGGTATAGAAATTGGACTCATGTCAAGACCGCTATTGTTGGACCAAAGAGCCCAGCTTATCCACATTTTGGCGGATTCCATCATATTTATGCCAATGAAAAAGCGATGAAAGGATATTCAACAGGCATCTTTCCCAACGGATCCATTCTTGTCTTCGATGTGTTGGAGGCAACCGAAAAAGATACTGATGTATTGGAAGGGAAAAGAAGAATTGTTGATGTGATGGTCAAGGACAGCCAGAAATATTCGGATACTGGCGGCTGGGGTTTTGAAGAGTTTGAAGGCGACAGCAAAACTCAGCGTAATATTAAAGAGCAAGCAAACTCACAGTGTTTTAGCTGTCATAAACTGAAGAAGGAAAAGGATTTTGTCTTCAGTGAATTCAGACCTTGAAAGCTGATCTGATTAAAACAGAGGTACTCTCCTACTTCTTTATATCAAAACGGGTGATCTTTCCCTCTCGCAATTTGAAAATATGAGTAACAATTTCGTCTGCCAGTAATTTTCCATCGAGGTCATGAACTACCTGATGCACCTTAACTGTCACTTCATCATTTTCCTCCTTCACTTCCAACGGAGTAACATTTGAGCTGACCAATTTAAATTGCCATGTCCAATACTCTCGTACTCCCTCGTGTCCATAAACAAATCCTCCGTCCATGCCATTGGCCCACATTACGTCAGGAGTCATGTTATCAATAACCAAGTCGATATTCCTTTTATTGAAATTGTCGTAAATATCTTCAAAATGCTTACGCACATCTTTCATATCATTAGTTTTTGATTTTGAACATCCTGCGATTAATATCACAAGGCAAATTATAACTCTCATTGCTTTGCAGTTGTTAAAGTTGCACTAATCTGTCGTGCTTCGTTGATTATATCGATCGGGTAATTTGATAGCTCCAATATCTTAATTGCATTCCTAGTCCTGACTTGTCCTGATTTAATCGTGTGGTCAAAATGAAGCTTATTGTTTTCGATTGTCTCCGTAAAATGATACAGATCATATTCACTCGTAAGCATACCCGCCAACTCAATGTCGTGCGTGGAAACAATCACAATGTTATTATTACTATTCAAATAAGACAGTATTGCTTTTGCAGAAGCTATCCGCTCTATCGTATTAGTGCCCTTAAATACCTCATCCAAGACAAACAGGTTTTGATGAGGAGATTTTATTTCGGCCAGCAATGAAGCCATAACATTAACCTCTTGAAAATAATAGCTTTTGCCTTCAAAAAGGTTATCATCAATTCGAATAGATGAAAACTGCTTTACTAACGGTGAAATATATTCGTCTGCAAAGCAAGTATAAATGGTTTGAGCTAGTATAGAATTAATCATCAGTGTTCTTAGAAATGTCGACTTACCTGACATATTTGAGCCAGTGATTAAAATACTTCGATTGTTGATTGACAAGTTGTTCTTTACGCAATTCTCAATCAGCGGATGGTAAATGTTCTTAACAACTAATTCTTTTTTAGCAGGCACAAATGCAGGTTGACAAGTTTTCAACTTGCCAGCTCTGAGAGAAGCAACAGCAATTGCAGTATCAATTGTACCAACATAATTAAAGAGCGTAATGATGGATGACTGTTTGTCTCTCAATTCCTTCATTACTTTAAAAAAAACTATGATCTCAATCAAAAAGAAAGCCTTTACAATATCCAAAAAATAGTTTCCTATTTGACTTAATTCGTCCTGAAAGTCCCGCTGAACATCAAACTTGATTAAACTTGCTTTTCGTTGGAATGACCGGAGTTTAGAGATACTTTCTTTCACTGACACATCATGAAGCAAATCCCCCTTCTTTAGTAATTCACTTGCTACCTGAATTAATAAGTTCAGTTGAGGAATTGACCTGGTGAATTGAAACATGTTGCTCTTATTCCAATAGTGCACAAACATATTTAGCGTAGTGGTGAAAATAAGAAACACTAAGAGCACTGGAAATTTAACGGCGAGAGCAAGTAAGCTCACAACAATGGCAATGTCAAGGGTGAGTAGCTTCAGCCATGTTGGCTCTTCAATCAGAAAACGGTCTTGCAATAGGGTTGAAATGTAATACGCATCATTCTCATTTAGCTTGTAGAGCTCTAATTGCATCGTTTCTCTCAAATCAGCGTTCTTTATAAATGCATTGGTAAGTTCTTCTGATGAGTCTTTGGTGCTGTTGGTCGGCTCTATTAATTTCTTATACAGGAACTGTTGCCCTACTCTGCTTGTAGTTCTGTCAATAAATACAAAGAGCTGATTGAAGTCGATGTCCTCAAGCGTTTGATCTGTCAGTCGGTGAAACTGTGCGTTCACCGAATCAGCATACTTTCTAATACTCACGAAATGAAACGATTCCGATTTCGGCCTCCCCCACGATGATCGTATTTCCTCGATTCTTCTTTTCCGCTTTTGTTTACTTAGCTGGTGAGAAACGAGAAATATCAGAATAAGTATGATTGACCCTATAATCAGGTACTCCATTTATGCGGAAGGGTTAGTCCATTAGTAAACAGCATTTTGTCAGTCATTCATTTGTAATCACAACCGCTTGCCTACGCATATTTAGTTAATTAAAGTTTAAATAGTCTTTTTCCTCACTACCGTCCATCGTTCAACTTGTACTCCAAAAGCGTCAACTCAAGATTTCTGTTATGAACAGGCAGTGCTTCGGTATTCGGTGTGGTGTAGTTCTCAATAAAAGTAAACCCAAAATTCTTATAGTAATTAATAATTGTAGGATTAGCGGCCCAAGTGTCCATTCGAATAGCAGTAAGTCCTTTTTGTTTTGAATGCTCAATAGCCCATTCCAAAATAGTGCCAAACAGTTTCTGTCCTTTGAAGTCAGGATTCACCACAATTCGATGAAGGTAAATAGAGTCTCCCTTATCCAACTCTCGCCATATTACTTTGTCCGTATAGCAAACACTAAAAACGATTGCCGTCTTTGCGTCAACAATTATCTTATACTGGTTTTTATTTTCAACGTCTCTACGTATCGCACCCTTGTCGTAGTTCTTCCAAACCGGATAACCATTCCTTTCCTGATAAGCTATAGAAAGGTCAAACAGAGCAAATACTTGTTCAAGGTCGCCGGTCTCTGTGTTTCTAATCTCAATCATATTCTGATCATTAAGTACAACATAAACTGTTCTTCAATTCTGTGAATCATTTGACAACAACATAACGTCAATTTGTCAGTGAAGGATGCTGTTTTCACTTTCGAAATCTCTCAAATTTTAGGCTTATTTTTAATATTTACTGATCTGATATTGCCATGGATCAACTCATTCTTACAAAAGCACAAGCCCGAAAGATCATCCTCCATGCTGTGGGACTATCAAAGCCCGCACAGTATGGCAAAGGCAAAGAGGCAGTTTATAAACTCATAGATCATCTTGGCTTCGTTCAAATTGATACTAATTATGTAGTAGAGCGAGCACATCATCACACCATCGCGGCACGTGTGCCCAACTACCAACCGGAGTGGCTCGAACAGCTCCAGGCAGAAGGAAGAATCTTTGAGTTCTGGACTTTTGCCACAGGATATATTCCCATGCATGACTTCCGTTTTTCACTGCCGATGAAAGAGGGCTTTTTGTTGCGGGGTAAGCCATTGATACAGGCTGACTTAAATCAGATGATGAAGGTTCTCAACAGAATTTCAAGAGAAGGCCCGCTAATGGCGAATGATTTTGAAAACGATCGTGTAACGAAAAGTTCGGGCTGGTGGGATTGGCGACCATCGAAGATTGCACTAGAGCGATTGCACCTTAGCGGAAAGTTGATGACGTTTAGAAAGAAAGACTTTCGGAAAGTATATGACCTGTCAGAGAATTTAATCCCTAGCGATACTGATATGACAATGCCAACTGCAGAGGAATTTGCACAGCACGTAATCCGACGTTCACTGAAAGCGCTTGGCATTGCCTATGCTAAAGAGATTTGCCACAGCGCGCGCTACGTAAAACACACAATCAAACCAGAATTGAAAAATATGGTCGATTCCAGAGAAGTATTACAAGTAGAGATTACAGGATTGAAAGGTTCTCCTATCTATATGCTTTCCGAATATAAAAACAAGTGGATCAACTTGTCTGGCGATGCATTCGTTCTTTCTCCATTTGATATCTTGAATGTCTTCCGCCATCGGCTACGCGATTTCTTTGACTTCGATTATCAGGTTGAGTGCTTTGTACCCCAAGCAAAGCGGAAGTATGGATATTTTTCGTTGCCCATATTAATTGGTGATACTTTCGTTGCCCGAATGGATTGCAAGGCTGATCGCAAGCAACTAATATTAACAATTAATAATCTTCATTTTGAGCCGGTCAAACTAACCAAGCCAATGGTTATTAAGATTATTGATGCCATCAAAACTTACGCTAAATTCAATCAATGCCTGGCAATCAATATTAAGAAATCAAACGATAAGGCAGTCATGAAAACGATTCAGAAAGGATTAGCTGAGTGATTCAATTATTTGATAATGTTCATCCCGGAACCGCATCTTAATCAAACACCATCACAGCTTTACTCCCTGAACCATGACCGATGCCTTTATTGATTGCTCTTTCAAGTGAAGGAACTTCTTCCGCTCTTCATCTTGTGCGAAGTTTTTAAAGTCCTGTTCTGTATCAAACTCTACAAGATGTATTTCGTAAGGTTTGTCGATATGATGTTCAATAAACGAATTCTCATCTGGCCTTACTCTAAATAAAAGCCTGCCATTGTATTTTGAAATAAGTGGAATTGCGACATCCTCAAATTGATTAAAGATGCTTTCTTGTCCTTTAATGATGTAAATGAGTTGTGTTATGTAAATCATTAGTTCATGGATTATTATTATCAAGGATTATAACTGACTGTAGCTTCTAGAAACGGGCATTAATCTCAAATCTCAATCTTAATTCTCAAATCCTAATCAATTATCTCTTCCTCCCTACAAATCTTATAACCGAACCTTTTCCATTGTGAAAGAGGCCTTCATTCAATTCAACTTCTGTTTCTATTAATTCTATAACCTCGCAATTAATAAAGTCCGATTTTATTTCTTCAATAGAGAATAACATTTCTACCTCCTTTGGGCCGCCAACTTTTTCATTCTTGGCGATATAGTCAAGGTGACGTTTACTAAATGCTTCAAAAATGATCATTCCTCCCGCGCGCAAATAAGTGCTTACAGTCTTGTGGTATAATGATTTAATGTCTGCAGGAAAGTGCGCGTAGATCAGGGCAACTGTATCAAATTGCCCGATGCTATATTTCAATGAATGCAACTCTCCCACCTGATAGTCGAGCGTCACTTTATTAATCTCTGCAAGTCGAAGAGCCTTGTTTCTCCCTTCCGTACTTATATCAAACGCCGAAACATTCCAGCCACGTTTAGCAGCAAAGACAGCATTGCGTCCTTCGCCTTCGGCCGGAAACAATATTGCACCAGGCTCCAGCTTTTGTAGTTGTTGTTGCAAATAGTCGTTAGGCTGTTCGCCATAGGCGTACTCTTCTTTGCTATATCTGTCATTCCATCGGTCAGTCCAAATGTCACTCATATTATCCCCTTCAAATTGTTATATACTTTAAAAAAATATTAATTCTTAATTCATCATTCATAAACGATTTTGATTAGGGCTTGTATCAGTTTGTTACTGATCATCAAGCGCAACCCTAATATCGCTTTTGGTCAGTTGCAAAATTAGATGAAATAGAATAACATTATTTCTAAAGCTGCGAATGAGCTATGAATTTATTTGCAATCGCGGATTCTAAACATAAGAATCACCATCGCGCTGGTTAAATCTCGGCAATCGGCTGACGCCCCAATTGTTTTAACAACCTGGCGTGCCCGCGCAACGCCCCCATAAAAGTCTTAACGCTTTTGTAAGGCAATCCAAACTCGCGTGTTGTTTCTTTAACGATGCTCGCAATCTTACGGTAGTGCACATGGCAGACGTTGGGAAACAAGTGGTGTTCAATCTGAAAGTTCAACCCCCCCACATACCATGAGAACCACCGGCTTCCATTTCCAAAGTTAGTTGTCGTCAATAATTGATGAACCGCCCAGTTGTTCTCCAGACTACGGTTTTCGTTGAGTTCAGGATATGATGTTCCTTCGATCACGTGTGCCGGTTGAAAGATGATGGCAAGAATAAATCCGGCCAAGTAATGCATCATGAAAAAGCCAGTCAGTATTTGCCACCAGGCAAGTGAAGTGACCAGCAAAGGTATTACGAAAATATATCCGGCATAGAAGATTTTAGTAGCAATCAGTATAACCCACTCTCTGTTAATGTTAGCTTCCTGTTTCTTAGATAACCCGTTTTTTTGATAACGCACTATTCGCATAAAATCTTTCACAACCATCCACACAATTGTCATCAAGCCATATAAAAACCATGCATAAATAAATTGATATCGGTGAATCCATTTCCACTTGGAAGAAGGAGACAGTCGAAGGATTCCCCTGGGGCTTATATCTTCGTCCTCTTCATGAACATTGGTGTAGGAATGATGAAGCACATTGTGTTGAATCTTCCAGTTAAAAACATTGGCACCAACCAGATTGAGCGAATAACCAACCAATGTGTTGACCCATGCCTTCTTTGAATATGCACCGTGATTGGCATCATGCATTACCGATAAACCAATCCCTGCCAATCCAAAGCCCATCACTAATACAAGTCCGATGAGAAGGCCAGTGCTAGTCACCGTACTCGTTACGATAAGGAAATAGGGAATTAAATACAGCCCAAACATAAAAACCGTCTTAATTTTCATTTCCCTGTTGCCCTGCTTGCTAATGTTATTCGTCTTGAAGTAGTTACCAACACGCTTGTTTAGCGTGGCAACAAAATCTCTGTACGATGTGCCAAATGTTATGGCTTTATTAATTGCTTCCATAATGATAATATTAGAAGTTGAAAGACCGAAATTTATAAGACTTGTGCTATTCGGTAAACAAAACTGAAGAAAGGAAGAAGGGATTTAGTGGCTTCCTTGCCATGGTGGAATAGTAGACCAGAGACTTTGATACGTAAAGGTACGCAAATCCGAAACATTGTCACAGTAAAAATTCAGTTTCACGCACATTGGGTTAGGGTTGCAAAGCTTCGTTTAAATTTCAAAAATCTTGTCGATCAGGCGACTAACTACAACAACAAAATAGATTTTTAAATTTTGTTTATGCTTTAAACTTCGAAAATCTTAATTCTATATTCTTGAGTCTTAAATCAGATGTCATGTAAAAGATTGGTTGGCAGATGAGCGACACTATATCAGGACTGTCAGTTGCTATTAATCTTAAGGTCAGTGAAGAATCCTTCTGTTCCATTGTCGACCCACAAACCAATTGCGCCCACGAGGCTGTCGCCGTGTTTCAAATCGTTCACAATCAATGATGGTTGTTTGCTGTCATTTATAAAAAGCTTTGCCTGCTTACCCTTCACTTCAATCTTCATATTTATCCATTCATTCAAACCCATATCGGCATACGATTCATATATGCCGGCTGCTTCATTTCTAAGTCTGTCAAACTTGTAGTCGGGAAAAGAGTAATATTGAATGGAATGGTTTCGTCGAAGTTGGTCGTCTGCTCTTCCATTTGTAGGGCGAAGATAGATACTCTCAAACTTTGAATTATTATCATTAACCCTAAAAGCAATTCCAATAAATCCTCTTGCCGATTCCGGCGCATTCTTAAGAAGTCTGCTCAACACCTTTACTTCAATAGTTCCGTTCTTAAATTCAATCCCTTTAATCTTTACAAAGGTGGCTTCATCCGCCATTTTCACGGTAGAGTCCTTTATTACTTTCACTACATCTTTCCCGTTCAGTTTTTCGAGTGACATAGACACGTTAACTGCCTCAAGTTGCCTCTTCTCAAACTTGATTACTTGAGAATACGCATTCGTTGCACCGGCCACGAAGCAACTTAGTATCAGGTATCTAATGCTTTTCATCATTCTAATTTCTTTTTGTTTCAGTGCTCTTGTCAGCAATCACCATTCTTTTCAACGAAATTAAACTATTTTTTAAACCTGTTGCTTCGACCCGCCCATGGTAAAACAAATCTGCATTTTTAGAAGTATTTTTACACTAACAAGTATAATGTTGAATCAAAACTAAATCATGAAAAAGATAAGAACAAAAGCACTTCTCATGTTTATTGCTGCTATCTGCTTGCTGAGCGCTTGTCACAAAGACGAATCTGCAGTGGCGGAGAAGATCATCACATTGCAGCCGTCTGCAACCGACGGAAAAGATGCTGCTATCTTCAACTGCGTTGCTTGCGGTTATGATATTAGAAATTTTGGAACTATTGTAGAAATGGATGCTTTGGCAACAACGAATAACTACCAGATATCAAACGTAAGAAGCTTGATTTATTTTGATCTTTCCACCATATCGCCCAATGCCACTATAGTCAGCGCCAAGCTTTCATTATATGCTTACAACTCTCCGGCTAACGGAGCGCACTCTGTATTAAGTGGGTCAAATGCTAGTTTTTTACAAAGAGTAACGTCCACATGGGATGAAAGTACGGTAACCTGGGACACTCAACCTACCACCACAGATGTGAACCAGGTCTTACTTCCTGAGAGCACCAACAATACAGAAGACTATACCGACATTGATATTACCACTTTATTGAAAGATATTATAAAAAACCCTTCTCAGAATTTTGGTCTAATGCTAAAACTTCAATCGGAGATTGCATACAGAGGCTTGGTCTTTGCATCCAGCGACAATGCTGATGCAACAAAACATCCCAAGCTCGTTGTCGATTACAAACAGTGACAGTAGGTTAACTCTTAAGCCTATAGATTGTCAACCATGAGAGCAAGGCTGAAGCTCTTCATCAATTACCGTGTGATTTAAAATTGTTGGTTTCGCCGTGATGTCATGTCTTTCGACTGACTGTTCAGTTTGCTTAGCCAGTATCCTTTCCGCAAATTTATGAACCAAAATCAAGAAGCTATTCAAGTAAGGAAGAAGGTTCGAGCGTCAGGTCGAAAGACCTGACGTCACAAAACCGATGGTAAGGCTGAGTTATAGTTTTTATTATTTAACCAAATCGTAATAGGAGAATCACACGGTAATCACTGCCAACAATTAATTTTAACAGATGCATTTCTTACGGGAAAAGCCAGCAAGTCAGGCGGATTTGTATGGCATATCGTCAAAGAGGGCTGGTTTCGTACCAGCCTTTTTATTTAACCAAACCATAACAGAAACAGCAACATTAGACTATTACTATCTGCTAATTTTGATTCAGAGTTTGTATCAGGTATTGCTTAAAGAGAAAAAGCCAGCTAGTCAGACGGATTTGCTGGCTTTCTTTTTAATGGTCTTCTTTCACACAATCGTTTAGTTTGCACAAAGGGTTGGCGTGGTTGCCGGCCCTTTTGTTTTTATCATTGGTATTCTTCACAAACGAATGTCAAATTGTAAATTATTCGCCGTGAAGTCAGGCTTTCGACCTAACAATTTTAGTTTGCTATTCAGTACACTTCGCCTGCAAGGTTATAGACCAAGAAGCTATTCAAATAAAGAAACGGATTCGAGGGTCAGGTTGAAAGACGTGACGTGACTAAACGAAGCTCTATTTATTGGCATCAATAGCACTACGTTATTCTTTGTCGTGAAGTCAAGTCTTTCGATCTGACTGTTCAGTTTGTTTAGCCAGTATACTAGAAGCTTACTCCTTATATATAGAGGCCAAAACACTTATGGTTCAGTTTGTGCCGTTAAGTCAATGGCGTCTTACATCAGAGACCTAACGTAACACATCACGCCTAATCTGTGCTAAATCAGAGACTTGATGTAACACATCACGTCTACTATATGACAAATCAGAGATCTGATGTAACACGTCACGTCTAATATGTGACAAATCAGTGACCTGATGTAACACATCGCGTCTAATATGTAACACATCACGTCAAATATGTAGCGCATCACGTGTCTGATGTAACACATCATATCTAATATGTAGCACACCACATGTCTGATGTGGCACGTCTGGCATCTGATGTTCTGAACTCTATCTAACATCGATTTAATAATACTTTTTGGTTGCCGGATAACTAAATACTGGTGTTTAATAATTGCTCACATTTCAGGAATACAAAACACCGTAGCATTGCAACTCCAAACGGAAATTAAACCAAATTCAAAAAAATATGAAAGCGACTGTTGTTTTATACTTGAGCAGTAGAAATAATGCTGAGCTGCTCGCAGATGCAGCCCACTACACCACAAGCATGACGGGCAATGCCATCTTTGCAGCCACAGATATAGTAGCTCAGATTACATCGACAGTCAATGCGACCACCACCCTGCACACAGCAATGGCGGCACCTACTTCCGATACAAAGAAGGATGCAATAAAAACTGCCCGAGAAATGCTGGACAGGAACGTAAGTATTTTGGGTGGCAAAGTAGAGGCTTTAGCCAACAGTCCTTCGCTGGCAGATGATCAGCGCGTAAGTATAGTGCATTCAGCTGGCATGGAAGTAAAGGGAAAAACATCACCAAGGAAGCATGTGTTTGCTGTAGTCAGTGGTGATGAACCCGGTAGCGTTTACCTGACTGCCCAAGGAAAGGCCAAGGCACACGAGTGGCAATACACTACCGATGTGATGACCTTCGCCGGCCGCACTGCTGCCCCTACTACTACCACGGCCAGCACTACCATCAGCGGTCTCACCAGCGGAAACAAGTATGCCTTTTTTCACAAGGCGATCACGGCCGGCGCAACTACCAATTGGGAAGGACCATTGTTTCTTATTGTTATGTAAATCTTTTGTTGTTTGTCTATTAAATTGGGAAAAGGAGCACGTGCTCCTTTTTTTATTTCCAGTGTGTGAAATTTATTTTAATACATCACTTCCCAGTCACCTTGTGATACAGGGGAAAGTTAATTGAAAGAGTTTCTGAATTCCAGTGGTGAAAGACTGGTCTTTGTTTTGAATAACTTACTGAATGACTGCGGATGTTCAAACCCCAGCCCATAAGCAATTTCGCTTACCGACAGACTCGTTGTCGTCAATTTCTCCTTTGCTTTTTCAATCAGTTTATCATGTATATGTTGCTGTGTACTCTGCCCTGTCAATGATTTAAGTAATCCGCTTAGATAATTAGGAGAAACGTTCAATGTCTCAGCTATGTATTGAACCGTTGGCAATCCGGTTTTCTCTAAAGCAATACTGCTGAAGTATTCCGTTAGAACATCTTCCAGTCGGCTAAGCATTTTATGATTAGTTATCTTTCTGGTAATAAACTGACGATGATAAAACCTTTCGGAATACGTAAGCAATAACTCCAATTGCGCAATGATTACATTCTGGCTGAATTTATCAATGTTCGAATGATATTCATGTTCAATGTTTTTAATGATGTTGGTAATCGTTACCTCTTCTTTTTCGGAAAGAAACAGGGCCTCATTCACCGAATAGTCAAAGTATTCATATTGCTTTATCGTTTTAGCCAGCGGTGTATTCCACAGGAAGTCGGGATGAACAAGTAATATCCACCCCGAATGTTTTGCTGGCGAAGTTGCACCAACCTCAATACTGAATACCTGACCCGGAGCCATGAAGAACATCACACCCTCATCAAAATCATATTCCTGCTGACCATATTTCATTTTAGCATTGGAAATCCTTTTAAGAGAGATAGAATAAAAGTCAAGGACCCAGCTTAATTGATTGTTTTCGGGCGAATGTCTGACAGAGGCATAATCTATTACACTGATAAGCGGATGTTCTGGTTTAGACAATCCTCTAAACTGATGAAATTCATTTATTGTCTTAATCCTGTAAGGTTGTTTGTTTGCCACGTTGCTAAGATAATTGTTACTTGTTATAAGCAGCCGCAAATTCCTTTGCAAAATCAGTCAGCTTCACTTTGCCCAACACTGGTTTGTTGTGATGATAATCTTCATACAACACACCGCCACGTCTGCTCGCATTCATTTCCATAAAACCTTTTGCTGCTTGTGGATTCATTCCCGCTGATAATAAACCATTCAGTAGTTGCTCATCAGGAATTACCAACCATTTCAAATCTGGCTTTCCGATAGCTGCACCCAGGATATTAGCCACTTCATTTGGTGAAACTTCATCGCTTGCTATGTAACGAATTTCTCTGCCTTCAAAAGGCCTTTCAATCTCTTCAGCAATAACAGCCGCAATATCCAACGGCGAAACCCACGGTTCTCTGTCGTCACCACCGTAGTTTGAAACGATTGCGTTCTGTGTCTTTATGGTTTGGATAAAAGCAAACATATTGTAATAAAAACCAACAGGCCGCATGAATTTAATAGAAACATCGCTTGGCAGTTGCTTCAAAATGTTCTCTACATTATAATGGAAAGCAAGAATGCCATTGCCTTTATCGGTATGGGCGCCAATGCTGCTGAGATGTACCACCCGCTTCACTCCCGATTGTTGAATAGCCTGTTTGTAATTATTGCCAATCGTACTAATGGCAGCCATCACATCAAGATTATGATCAAAGAAACTCTCATAGCCCAGAGCCTCCATAACATAGACCACATCTGCATCTTTGAAAGTCGCTGTAAGAAAATCAGCATCCTGCATAGAGCCGATAGCCGCTTTTGCACCCAATGCTTCAATGTCTTTTTGTCTTTCGGGCTTACTGCTGATAACAGTAACCGCATGTCTATTTTGCTCCAACTCCTTTGTGAGTGGCTTGCTGATGTTCCCTAAAGAACCTGTAACGATGATTTTCATTTTTTCTGTCTTTGATAATGCAAAGTTGCGCAGCGGCAAAGAAACGGATGTAGTCAAATCTACTATTGTTGTAGCCGAAATAAGGTTTAATTAAGAAGCAATTTAGAAAGTTGTTGAATAACAGAATCAGCCAGATCGGCTAATGCTAAGAGATAAGTTACGCATTACATGCGCGCGTTAACATAGTAATGTAAGTCGAGTCCGTTGGTTAGGGGCCAAAACAACGGCACTAGAAAGTCACCAGCTACAAATAAGTTATGATATATTACCTTCGGTCATGCCCATAGTAGTCCCCACGGTGGGCGAATCCTCCATGTCCGTTATCATGATAGCGCGGGCCACTTACCCACACTGCACAAGACGTTAAAAATGAAGCCGAGAAAAGAACTATCAAAACCATGATTGCTCTTGTCTTTACAGAAGGTTTATTCACCAGGATCGTATCACCTTGAAGGATATTTTGTGGTTGCATTATATTATCGGTTAAAAGGATTCTAATAAGACTATGATCAAAGGTGCATCATTAGCCTTCTGTTGATGTTACACATCTTCCAGATTATGTTGCAGTATTCACGTAACGGATATGCCTCTACTCACAAACCTCCTTGGAATAGTTATGTAAATTCTTGAACTTATGATGACAGTTAAACTGAATATCTGACCAACCAATGCTGAGACGTAATTTTATAGAGCAATCGATACTGAGTATGGCCGGAGCAGCCCTTAGTACTCATTCATTCGCTAACATTCTGATTCCTAAACCAAAGAAAAGGCTTGGCGTGGCACTGATGGGTTTAGGCTACTATAGTACAGACCTCCTCGCTCCTGCCCTTCAACTAACGGAACAATGTTATCTCGCAGGCGTGACAACAGGTACTCCTGCCAAAGCCGAACGATGGAAGAAACAATTCGGGCTCGCAGATAAAAACATTTATAATTATAATGACTTTGATCGTATCGCCAACAACCCCGATATCGACGTTGTCTATGTAGTACTTCCTCCTTCAATGCATGCCGAGTTCAGCATCCGCGCTGCCAACGCCGGAAAGCATGTGTGGTGTGAGAAGCCCATGGCGATGACGGCTACTGAATGTCAGCAGATGATCGATGCCTGTAATAAGAATAAAGTGAAGCTCAGCATCGGTTACCGTATGCATCATGAACCGAACACAAAGAAAATAATACAGTTTGCCCGTGACCTTACTTATGGCAAGGTGATGAAGGTACAAGCTGCAGCCGGATATTTTGAAAGTCGCACGGATCATTGGAAGCAAAAGAAGAAGTTGGGCGGTGGCGCTATGTATGATATGGGAGTTTATCCGTTGAACGCTGCACGTTATAGTACTCAGTTGGAGCCGATTGCAGTTACAGCCAGAGCCTCAACCACACGCCCCGACATATATAAAGAAGTAGAAGAGACAATCTCTTTTGATCTTGAGTTTCCCGAAGGTGTTATGGCGTCATGCGAAACAAGCTTTGGAAAAAACATGAACGACCTTAAGGCAACTTGTACAAAAGGATGGTATCAGCTTTCACCATTTCAATCGTACTCAGGTGTGCAGGGTATAACAAGCAATGGCACAAAACTGAATGCAACGATTCCCAATGAGCAAGCCCGCCAGATGGATGATGATGCGATCTCCATTATGAACAACACATCAATGCTTGTGCCTGGTGAAGAAGGCTTGAAAGACATTCGTATAGTAGAAGCAATACACCGCTCAGCCCATGAAAAGAAGCGTGTAGTTATTTAGTTCCAATTTTTCACACGTTTGATTACAGATTATCCTTAATGAATCGCTAGTATCAGTTGTTCATCTTCAGCAGTAACATCCACGATACAATAGCGTTCGACTTTTGCAATTGTCATCTCATCAACAATATTAACAAGGTTTTTGTATTTAGATCTATTCGTGGGTTTCACTATTACCAACATCTTCTCAATCTCTGTCTTTTTTGTTAACAATAACTTGTTGATCAGATCGTGAGACATACTCATGGATTCAAACTTTGCATTACCTGTTTCCCGACGCCAATAAATCTTATCTCCTGCGTCTAGAATTAATGTCAACACTTGCTTGCCATTAACCTCCGGTGGAGGATTTGTAATGTCAGGTTTATCTGGCATTGCTATCTGCATAACATTGAGTTTGTTCAATGTAGTAGTCAGAATGAAAAACGTAAGCAATAGAAAAGCAAGATCGACCATCGGGGTCATATCAATACGAGTTGAAAGTTTCTTGCTGCGAACTCGAGTGCGTGAACTCGCCATTCCGCCGGATTGACTTATTTCAGCCATAGCTTTGTGGTTTTAAGTTATCACATCACTATAATGCTACGACTTCAATTAAGTCACATCGTTGTTAGATTATTTTAGTAGGGCCGTCTATTAGTGCACATCGATGGAGATCACCTTCAGGAAATCATCTTAAACTCAGCTAAGCTTCCCTTGAAGAAGCCAAACTCTGTCACGAGCCGACAAATCACTCCATTCTTATCCCGACCTATATTAAATTTCAATATCACTGCGGTTACATAATTATTTGCGATGATAAGTTCTACAGGGAATTTGCCAACTGGGAACTGATAGGCTAACGGCTTCTGCAAATGTCCACCTAAACTGAATAAATCGGCAACAACTATAAGGCCGGAAGTGATCTTAAGATTACCCAGTTGTTTAACAGACAATTGAATCCTGCGATAAGTGGCGCCAATCGCAATTTTCTCGCGCCCAAACAATCTAGGTAGTTTAACAGACCTGCTTTCCTTAATCTCATTTTTTTCACTCTCCCATCGTTGCATTATCGATTCATATTCCTTATCTATCCTGCTTTTCTTTTTGCTAATAGGATCAAAACCTAATTTTTTAAATGCGCTACTTCTTTTCCAGATATAGTCATTGTCGGTAAGTGGAAATCTAATACTCATCTCTTTGAGAACCCGAGCAGCAAACTCTATCAGCTTTTCTTCCAGCTTTAGTCGCTTTTGGATATGACTGTCAGAGTAAATATCCTCCGGATAAAATCTCTTTTCAGGAATACCATTTTCCTCCTCTTTAACAATCCCTGTACATACCGCATAAATTCGTTTCCCGATGGGATAAACAAACGTATGAGCATCTTTATTCGAAATAAGGGCTTCAAAATATTCCTTTGCAACACTACCCGGAGGAGAGCTGACACGGTTGAGGCTGTAAGTTCCTATTAAAAGTCTTACGCATTCATTAAAGTCACTTGGAGAATACTTACGCGGTTGGCTCATATAAATTTTTGATCTGCCACAAACTTATTACGATTGATGTACCGCTGCGTGGCCAAATTACCCCGGCAAGTCATCGACTTATTATAAAAACGATTTGCGTTATCTAAAAAGTAAAGAGATCATTATCTTGTACAGGGATTTATTATTTTTCTAACCTAACCACTCCTTTCAATGAGATTAAAAGAAAGTCTTTTGTGCTTCTTCATCACGAGCATTTGCTTTAGCACTGCCCTATCACAACAATCAGCCGAGACAGCCATTTCGCTGAATACCATAAAATTGAGATTAAAAGTAGATCAAGATGGCCGTCCCTTTTATTCAGTCTATTATAAAGGCAAGACTGTTATTCAGCCTTCGCGGCTGGGCTTTATAATTGATAGCTCCGTTCGACTGGATAGCAACTTTCAGGTTATGAAAACGGACTCTATGACAATAGATGAAACATGGAAGCCAGTGTGGGGCGAAGTAAGCCAGATTCGTAATCACTATAAGCAGCTCGCAGTGTACCTGCAGCAAAAAAGTGCACCCAATCTTTCACTCACTCTTCTCTTCAGGGTATTTGAAGACGGAATCGCGTTCCGGTATGAATTCTCCGTTCAACCCAAACTGAAATACTTTATAGTTAGCAATGAGGAGACAGAGTTTAACCTCACCGGCGATCACAAGGCGTTTTGGATTCCGGGCGACTTTGACTCTAACGAATACTTGTACACTACTTCTAAGTTAAGTGAAGTAGATGCATGGAAATTGCCGATGCTTTCCTTTGGGAATAAAGCAGAAAACATCCCCGACCAAAATGCAGTACAAACTCCGCTGATGATGAAGACGGCCGAAGGTTTATACATAAATATCCACGAGGCGGCCTTAGTCAACTATACTTCCATGCAGCTTCACGTAAATAAAGCTAAGCACGGACTAATAGCTAGTCTGGTGCCCGATGCTTATGGGAACAAAGCCTATTTGCACGCTCCGGCAAAAACTCCATGGCGTACTATTATTATAAGTGATAAAGCAACAGACATTCTGGCTTCCAAAATGATTCTAAATCTTAATGAGCCTTCAGCAATTCAAAACACATCATGGATAAAGCCAATGAAATTTGTGGGTGTATGGTGGGAGATGCAAACCGGTATCAGCAGTTGGAATTATACCGACAATCCGGATATAGTAACACGCGATGGTAAAATGATACCCAACGGACGCCACGGTGCAAATACTACCAATGTGAAACGGTATATCGATTTTGCGGCAAAGAATGGCATCAAAGGTGTGCTCGTAGAAGGCTGGAATACCGGCTGGGAGTCTTGGTTTGGCAACTGGTATGGTCAGCATTTTGATTTCGTAACGCCTTATCCCGACTTTGATATATCGGAGATTGAGAAATATTCAAAGCAAAGAGGTGTGCAGATGATCATGCACAATGAGACGAGTGCCGATGCCGGAACTTATTACAAGCAAATGGATACTGCCTTTAAAGTAATGAATAAATATGGCTACAATTCAGTAAAGACGGGTTATGTAGGAAGAATCATTCCACGCGGTGAGCACCACGACGGACAATGGATGATTAACCACTACGTAGCATCTGCGCAAAAGGCTGCAGACCATAAGGTAATGATTGATATGCATGAACCTGTACGGCCTACAGGATTGCATCGCACTTGGCCCAATTTTTTGGCAAGTGAAGCGTCGAGAGGAAACGAATGGAATGCATTTAGTGAAGGTAGCCCTCCTGAGCACGAAGTGATTCTTCCGTTTACCCGCTTAATGGGCGGACCGATGGATTATACTCCCGGCATATTTAAAATGAAGAATTATGCCAAAGATGCACCCCAACGACAAATGCATACTACGCTAGCAAAGCAACTTGCTCTCTATATAACTATATATAGCCCACTGCAAATGGTAGCTGACCTTCCGGAAAACTATGAGGGCCACATGGATGCCTTTCAGTTTATAAAAGATGTAGCGGTAGACTGGGACGATACAAAAGTTATTGAGGCCGAGCCCGGTGATTATATTACCCTGGCCCGAAAGGAAAAGGGAGCCGGCAACTGGTTCATCGGTGCGGTCACAGACGAAAACAGCCGCGTGGCATCGGTGCCCCTCGCCTTCTTAGACAAAGAGAAAAAGTACATCGCTACAATATATGCCGATGCAGATAATGCAGATTGGAAATCTAATCCGGAGGCTTACAAGATTGATAAATTCGTAGTAGACGTCAAATCGGTATTGAAATTGAAACTCGCCAATGGTGGTGGTGCCGCCGTAAGCATTATGCCAGCTACCGGCGAACAGCTAAAAGGAATTAAAGCTTATAAATAAGGATAATAAAAATTTAGCTCCTCAGAACTTCTACGCGACAATTCTGAGGAGCTATTTGTTTTCAGACATGCCACCTCCAGCGGAGATCGCACTGCCGATCTGTTATTTTTTAATCTCGGCTGTTCCAGAGCCTGATCCTATCTTTATATCAATATCCTTTGTGCCAAGTTGAGCCGTTTTGCGGATGCTGACATGGTCATCTCCGCCTTCTTGTATTTCTTCGGTCTTATCAAATGGAAATGGAGCAACGATCTTTCCATTTCTCTTACTTACAGTCATTGATACCTTACCATCAATTTTATTACCGCCAAAATCCAATGTTGCATCGCCCGATCCGCTATTGACGGAGATGGAGTAAGCCGGAGCAGATGCCAGTCTTACCGATACGTCTCCCGACCCAGAATTGAAAGAGCCCTTACCTGTCAATACCAATTCCTTACAAACAATGTTACCACTACCCACATTTGCCGAGATTTTTCCTTTCACATCAGACAATCTGATCTTGCCTGACCCTGAGTTGGCATGTACATCCCCTTCCGCCTTTGTAATGTCAACATTGCCTGAACCTGTATTCAAATCGATCTCACCCTTATAATCTTCCAATGAAATATCTCCTGAGCCCGTGTTGATCCTTGAGTCTCCTGTAACTTTCGTCCACCGGTAATCTCCCGAGCCGGTATTTCCCGAGATTTTTACGGCCATATCACTCGCTTCGAAGTTGCCTGAGCCCGATGAAAAGCGGATCTCCAGATTTTCAGGTATCGTAAGCTCCCAAGACGAATTTCCAGAGTAAGATCCTTTCTTGTTAAAATCTTCTTTCAATACTAGTGTGCTTCCGTCTTGTTCCAATACCGGTTGGTAGTCGCCGGGAGAAAATGTGTATGATACATTTACCAGAACATCATTGGTGGTTCCTTTAATCAGTTTGCAACTGCCCGAAGACGTTGAAAGATTGATTTTCTTAATGCCCGAGAAAGTCTTACTTACTTTCTGACCGTGGGCAGTAAAAATACCGATGGCCAGAAGGAAGAGTAGACAAACTGATCGTTGAGTTAATGTTTTCATGATTAATGATTTGATTGGTTGAGGAACTATTTGCTATAGTACCTGCCGATGACCAAAAGGTTGCACATCGTCTGGTAATATTTCGTAGTTAATCGTTGCGCTGGGATACTTTTCTCAGCCAGCGAACTAATTAGCAGTACTTAATCAATCTTAATCCTTAATACAGCGAACCGAGAATCCACAACCTTTGACGCTGCTGCTTCTGTGATCTGCCGGGTCTTCATTATAAAGAAAATGAGTCCATGCTACTGTATAACCCTCTTGTGTTGAGCTCCACCAGCCACCAATTTTGCCAAGAAGAGTAAAGTTGCCATTGTTGACGCGGTTGCCCGCAGGAATGCCTGAAAATCCGCTGTTGTTATAGCCATTTCCATTGCCACCATCTTTAGTATTGTCCCAACCAAATGTATTTTTGAGAGCGACACCAGCGATTGTCTCTCCGCCCAGATAATTGATTATTAAGCTCCACTCCAAGTCGGTAGGTACGTGCCATCCTTTTGGCGCCAGGCCCCGAGTGTCATGTACAGCCCACCAGTTGTAAAGTTTACCGCACTTTTCTCCATTGGATAGATTATTATTATAATAGCACCAAGCCGGGCTTCCTTCATCAGATGCCTTTTTCCATTCTGCAGCAGTTCTCATCTGAGGAATAGGATCACCGTTGGCGAAATGATCAACATTTAGATTCTTCACCATCCAAACCTGCCAGCCAATTTTAACAGAAGGAATACTGTCGTGTGTTTGGGCATTTATTATTGTTGCCTGCAGGGTTAGTATAAAAACTAATGATTGAACTGAAAAGCGCATGAGTTAAATGAAATTATACTTTAACGATAACCACACTACTTTCGATTTACGAAGTCTAAGTTAGTGTCTTGCATCATCAATTATAACCTAAACCGTTGAACTTATGCGATAATTAGTCACGCTATGACCTAGTTGGTTATAAATATGACGAAAGTACAGGTCATGAGAACGAATATATCTTCCACTTCAACGAAGTTAATTATGGTGAGATCTAATCTAGCCGTCGTTGCACATAATTGGTCTGATTATGAAGAACGTACCACTAAGTACGACATAGAATTGGAGCTTACTCAGTAATTAATGCATTTTACTAAGTAATCCTGCCATATAATAGATAAGCCGGTGAGCAGGGAATCCACTGTCCTACTTTCGCTGCCATAATAAACAACATTATGGCAAAAGATCAAACCAAACGAATCAGTTCCAAAGATTTGAACCACGACATCAGCAGCAATGATGCCTTGAAAAGTATTGACGGCTACTCGCCGATAAATGCGCAATGTAGTGTCGCTAATGTGAAGTCACTCTATGACTCTATGGTGACAGCCCGCGCAAATGAGACTCAGGCAGAAGCTGCTCTTAGTACCGCCCGCGACAAGGCCTTAAACGCCGAGTGGAGTTTTCATAATATTATTCTGGCGAGCAAAGATCAGGTGAAAGCGCAGTTTGGCAAAGACAGTAATGAACTGCATTCGATGGGTATCAAAAAGTCTTCAGAGTATAAAAAACGCGCCTCAAAAAAGAAGGCATCTGCAGTAAGATAATGTCAAGCCTAGCCGGATGAACTTCTCTGCAAAAAGAATAAGTCAAGCTCTCTCGGGTTGGCTTATTCTTTCAAATATATCTTATCGTACTTATGGCCAAGCGCATCAAAGTTTACCGGAGTAGAATATTATAGGATATGGAAAAAGAGTCGACCCACCAGTTGGTAATGGATAAATACTTAAAGGCTGCATCTATACTATGGAATTAAGCTCCTTCCGATTTTCTCCCAATTGATTTATACCTGATAAATTCCTTAAGAAGCTAGTTCGGGGAGACACCAGCCTGGTTGACCGAACCAGAATATTTGATCCGTTGATCAGTTTCCCTAAATTGCCTTAGTGCATTCTGGCAAACTGGCTATTGATAAATACTAAGTTGCTCACATTATACGTTGGTAATTAAGTCGACGGGCAAGGTATTGAGCCACTTGTTCGCAGCGTTGCATTTCCGAACACATTCGTAACCTTTTGTTCGGAGTTGAGTACAGTATTATATAGACACCCAACAACCCCACCTATGTTCTTCAATTACATCCTTATTACGCTGCGGAATCTCAAGAAGCAACGCCGATACGCTTTGGTTAATGTAATTGGCCTTGCCATCGGGCTCGCCTCTGCCCTGTTCATTCTTTTGTATGTACAAGACGAACTTACCTTCGACCGCGCCCATCCGTACTCCAACAAAACGTACCGTATTGGCTACCGGCTCGAATTTCCTAATGGTGACATCGAAACATATCCCGCTTCGCCTGCTGGATGGGATAATTACATTAAAGACAATTATGCTGGTGTAACAAACATCACCAGCTTTACCTCTACAGGCATGCCCACGAGCATTACCTATCAGCCCAAGGATAAGATAATACTTACAGAAGATATAGTCTGGGCCGAAGCCGATTTCAACAAAATCATTTACCTACCGATGACGAAAGGGAATCCGGGCTTTCCTCTAAAGGAAGTCAACAGCATGATTCTTTCTGAGAGCGCAGCGCGTGTGCTATTCGGCGATGAAGACCCGATCAACAAGCAAGTGACATTATCTCATACCTATATGACCAACGGGAAAAAGGTTGAGCTTACAATTTCTGGTGTCTACAAGGATTTGCCTTCCAATGTCCACGTCAGGCCTAAGTATATAGTCAACATCCTCTCGCTAAAACCATTTATCAAAGATCTTGAGCACCTGCTTGTTTCCTCCATGGGCGATGGCAATAACAATTTCTGGACAGAGAGTTTTTTTGTGATTAACGATGACCATCAGATACCAACAATACAGAAGGACTTACAGAAGCGCGCTAACGCCATTATTGCGAAATTCAACTTGCAGTTTAAATTCAAGCCGATCATTCGCAAGATCACCGATGTCCACTTCGATCAGGATATTGATTGGGCTATCCGTCACAAAGCCTCCGACAAAAACTACATCTATGTCTTCATCACAATCGCCATCTTGATCTTAATTGTAGCGTGTATCAACTACGTGAACCTCTCTACTGCGAAATCGGCATCGCGTGCGAAAGAAATAGGACTGCGTAAGACGTTCGGAGGCATCCGTATGCAGTTGTTCAATCAGTTTATGACGGAGTCTTTCATTCTTGTCCTTATTGCTACACTTATAGCCGTATTGCTTGTGGTAATCCTTACACCGCAGTTCAATACCCTCACGGGAAAAACATTTTCGTTCTCCAGTCTTTTCAATCCTACGATGCTAGAGATCATTGCGGGCACGGTAGTCGTCGTTACGGTATTAGCCGGAAGCTATCCGTCATTCTTTGTTTCAGGATTTCAGCCGGCAACGGTATTAAAAGGGAAGTTTGCATTCCGAAAGGGTTCGAATCTTTTCCGCCAGTCTCTTACAACAGTGCAGTTTATAGTTGCGGTCACACTGCTCACCGGAACAGTAATTGTAGTGAGGCAGATGAACCTGATGAGGAACTCTAAGCTTAATGCAGCAGGAAAGCAGATTCTATCAATCAGGTATGGAGGATTTACCGGACCGGCAACGGATGGAAAATATCTGGCGTATAAAAATCTCGTAACACAAGATCCGGAGATCGAATCGATGACGCTGGCCAACCACCTGCCTCGTCTTGACTTCTTCGGTTCAATTAACATGCGCATGCAGTTTCCCGATATCAGCGATGAGCAACACGAATGGTTTCAGCTTAACGGAGATTATGATTTCCCTAAAACATTTAAACTTAATATCATCGCCGGCCGCGACTTCGATACTAAAAGCGTAGCAGACTCTAGCGCAGTCTTACTTAATGAATCTGCTGTGAAGGCACTTCATCTTACTGCAGCAGAGATGGTGGGGAAAACGATTATCCGACCAGCCTATGTTATGGGTTACAACCAGCGAGACTCAACTCGCAAACCTGTGATGGGCCATGTCATTGGCGTTGTCGAAGATTTCCCATACAAGTCGATGCATAAAAAGATAGATCCTCTCGCCATATCACCAAAGCCTCACAGCGAAGACCGGATTATTCACGTGCGGCTGCCGGCAGGAAAGATGGGCGAAAAGATAGCGATGCTTGAGAAGCAATGGAAGGCAGTTTACCCAGGCTTTGGCTTTGATTATTGGTTTATTGATCAGGAGTTTGGAAGGATGTATGAAAACGAGACCAAGATTGCAGAGCTGACAGAGAAGTTTTCGGCACTTGCAATACTTATAACCTGTGTGGGGCTTTATGGCCTTGCAGCCTTCATCTCAGAGCAACGCACAAAGGAAATAGGGATTCGCAAGTCATTAGGTGCGAGCAATGTTCAAATCTTGAAGCTACTGCTGAGTGTTTTTGCTAAGTTGCTGGTGATCGCCTGCATAATTGGCATTCCGATAGCTTACTATGTCTCCAGCCAGTGGCTGCAAGGCTTTGTCTACAGAACAAGTACTTCGGTGTTTGTCTTTGCGGGTGCTGTTGGGCTTATCGCTGCGATAACAATCATTACCGTAGGGTACGAGTCATTAAAAGCATCGCTAGCGAATCCAGTTGATTCGCTGCGGAGAGAATAGGATTCATTAATAGTGAGTGAATTACTGATCAGGCCTGTTCCAGAATCAATCGGGTCTCTTCCAGATCAAGTTCGTATTCAATCTTACGCACCGCTTCTTCGCTGATTGCGCCTTCTTTGTGCATATCGTTAAGCACGGAGCGCTCCACTTGAATGATTTCCTTCTGAACACGATGAAAATCGCTCACCTGGTCAGCACTTATCTTTCCAGCCGTCTCCCCCTTCCGTATCCGCTGAATCCGGATTTCATATTTTGTTTTGACTTGGTTAAGGACCTCATCGCTTAGCCCTATCGAGTAATTCTCTTCGATATGCTCGATTACTTTGGTGACAATCTTTAATCGGGCTTGCTGCTCTTCTTGAAGTTCTTCTTCGCTCGGTTTGATACCTAACCATTTTACAAGGTGAGGAAGTGTAATTCCTTGGATAACAAGAGTCGCAAAGATTACTGAGAAAGTGAGGAAAATAATCATATCCCGGTTAGGGAAAGGAAGGTTGTTTAAGGTGATTGGCAGAGCCAAAGCTGCCGCCAGCGAAACCACTCCGCGCATACCACTCCACGCGACAATTGTAACTGTCCGTGGATTCGGGCGCGGCTCGCGCTCTCGTATGCTTTTACTGAGCCATCGCGGCAAGTATGTTCCGGGATAAACCCAGATAATCCTTAAAACTATCGTAGCTATGCTGATGATGGCCGCGTAGAATAAAAGCGTGAGAAATGAATGATCCTGAATGTGTCGTAAAATGACTGGCAACTGCAAGCCTATTAATATAAAGATCAATCCATTCAGAATAAAGATTACAGTCTCCCACACAGAGAATGCATTGAGCCTCGACTGATGCTTGAAAATGGCGGAGGAGTTCCAGCTCAAAAGCAATCCGCACGAAACCACCGACAATACACCGGAGACATGAATTTGCTCGGCGAGAAGGTAAGCTGTGTATGGCGCTATGAATGTAAGCGTAGTGTCGTTGATAGGGTTATCCGGAGTGATTTGGTGAATCCATTTAAACAACTGTCCGAGAACAAGTCCGCAAAGTATTCCGACGATAGCTACATAAAAGAAATTGAGACTTGCCAGCCAGAAGATAAACGTTCCGGACGCCGCAGCCGCAATTCCGTACCGATAAGCAATCAGGCCTGTGGCATCGTTCACCAAACTTTCGCCTTCCAAAATTGTGATAACTCTTCGTGGTATCCCCAGTCCTTTGGTAGCAGCTGTTGCCGCAACGGCATCAGGCGGAGAAATGATAGCGCCCAACACAAAAGACTCGGGCCAGCCAAACCCGGGAATAAAATAATGAGCCACTACAGCGACTAATGTAGTGGTAAACAATACGCAACCGATGGCCAACAAACTTATAGCTCTACTCGATGCTTTGAAATCGGGCCATGATGTACTCCATGCTGCCGAGTAAAGTACCGGCGGAAGAAAAAGCAAGAAGATTACATCAGGATCAAGTGTGATAGCAGGAAGCCCAGGGACAAGACTCACCGCTATTCCTACCAGCACTAGCAATATCGGGTAAGGGATTTTGACACGATCGGCAACTTCTGCCAATGCCGTGATGATGGCTAATAATATAATGACAACGGTAATGTTCTGCATAACTAAATCCCTAAGCTCCAATTTGTAAAAAAACATTCAAACCTTAGCAATCTGCTATTTCAAAGAATAAGACTTTGAATGAACTTTTTTGATACTTTCATGGTACTAAGTGCTAATGAACGTTGCCCTCTCGCGAAAGGAACATTTTAATGCTGCCCACCGGCTGCATAATCCTGCCTGGAGTGATGAAAACAATAAGGAGGTCTTTGGCAAATGTAACAACCCGCACTATCACGGCCACAACTATGAGTTTATCGTAACGCTGATTGGCGACCCTGATCCAGACACTGGCTACGTCTTCGATCTGAAGTTGCTTAGCGATCTGATCAACGAGAATGTTATCAAACACTTTGACCATAAAAACCTTAACTTAGATACTGTTTACTTTAAAACTCTCAACCCAACAGCCGAAAACATTGCCATGGTGATATGGCGGATATTAAGGCAGCACATCGACAACAAATACGAACTGAAAATCAAATTATATGAGACAGAAAGAAATAGCGTTGAATATCCAGCCCATTAAGCCGCTGGGTTTTGATGAAGACGAAGATCATCCGATCACTTCGTATGATACGCCTTTGCGGGAAGATGCATTCCTTCTGTCAGACGACGAAAAAATCGAAAAGATAGAAAGTCATTTTCGGGAGATTATGACCACACTTGGTCTTGACCTCACCGACGACAGCCTGAACGGCACACCAAAAAGGGTTGCCAAGATGTTTGTGAAAGAAGCTTTTAGCGGACTGAACCCTGCCAACCGACCTAACACCAGACTCTTTGAAAATAAATACAAGTATGACCAGATGCTTGTAGAAAAAGACATCACCTTTTACTCTCATTGCGAGCATCACTTCGTTCCCATTTATGGCAAGGCTCATGTTGCCTACTTCTCCTCGGGCAAAGTTATCGGTCTAAGTAAGATCAACCGGTTTGTTCAGTTCTTTGCCAAAAGACCTCAAGTACAGGAACGACTGACTGTGCAGATCGGAAAAGAGCTGGAGCGCGTACTCAATACAACTGATGTCGCCGTAGTCATCGATGCTAACCACATGTGCGTTGCTTCACGTGGCGTTGGCGACACCAACAGTAAAACAGGCACAGCTTACTTCTCGGGGAAATTCAGGGATGAAAATGTGAAGCGCGAGTTTTTGAATTACATCAACACCAAATAGGTTTTTCAAATAGCAGGTTCTCAGTACCTTTGCGGCTTGCCCATGAAAAAAGTCGCTTTTTATACGCTAGGCTGTAAGCTGAACTATTCAGAAACATCTACCATTGCCCGTAAATTTGAAGAAAAGGGCTATCGCAGAGTTGAATTCACAGACAGTCCCGATATTTTCATAATCAATACGTGTTCCGTTACTGAAAATGCAGACAAGAAATGCAGTAAGGTTGTTCGCGAAGCCCGCGCTATTTCCCCGAATGGGTATGTTGCCATTATTGGCTGTTATGCTCAGTTGAAACCGAAAGAAATTGCAGAAATACCCGGAGTAGATGCTGTGCTTGGTGCATCTGAGAAATTCAGGCTCATCGAATTGCTCGATGGCTTTGAGCGACCGGAACAGACCAAAGTATTTAGTTCAGAGATCGGTGAAGTAAAAAACTTCAATACCTCGTATTCCTTATTTGATCGCACACGCACCTTCTTGAAAGTACAGGATGGCTGTGATTACTCCTGCACGTTTTGCACAATTCCATTGGCCCGCGGTAGTAGCCGCAGCGACAGCATACAAAACATTGTAAAAACAGCTAATGAAGTAGCCAAAACCGAAGTAAAGGAAATTGTACTCACGGGAGTGAATACCGGTGATTTTGGCTTGCAAAGTGGAGAACGCAAAGAACGCTTTCTTGACCTAGTCAAAGCATTAGACAAGGTAGATGGAATTGAGCGTTTCAGGATCTCATCTATTGAACCAAACCTGCTGCATGACGAAATCATCGAATTCGTGTCAGAATCAAAACGATTTGTCCCTCATTTCCATATCCCGCTCCAGTCAGGATCTAATAAGATATTGAAACTCATGCGAAGGCGCTACCAGCGTGAGCTATACACGGCCAGAGTTGAAAAAATAAAGTTGGTGATGCCGCATGCCTGCATTGGTGTAGATGTCATTGTAGGCTTTCCGGGTGAAACTCATGAGGATTTTCTTGAGACATATCAATTTCTCAACGAACTGCCAATTTCCTATCTGCATGTTTTCACTTATTCGGAAAGGGAAAACACGATTGCAGCAGATATGCCTGATTCTGTCCCTCAAAAAGAGCGAAATGAGCGCTCCAGAATGCTCCATATACTTTCCGATAAGAAAAGAAGGGCGTTTTATGAGTCGAATTTGGGTAGGGAGTCCACAGTCCTGTTCGAAAACGACATTGAAGACGGCCGGATGCATGGCTTTACCGAAAATTATGTACGTGTGGCGGCAAAATACGACCCTATCCTTATCAACGAACTGAAAAAAGTGCACCTTGCTTCCCTATCTGAAAAGGGGTTTGTCAATGTAGACGAAGTAGAAACCTCGGTTTTTGCGCATTAATCCCTTAAAGTATTTCTTGAAGAGGTAATCTGACGTTGGGTTTGTGTAAGATTTGCCAGCTCATTTAAAAGAAACTCGCTGATTTTCGCTTTTTCTTCTTTTTTCATCTTCTGCTTACACAACTTTTATCTGAGGCCACTCAGCCAAATGCTCCCTTGGGGCCTGCTATACATTTGTATCACCAAACACAAACAAAAACAAAATGAAAGCAGTTATCACATTCTTCTTCGCAGTTTGCCTCCTCGCTTCTTGCACTACCGAATATCAGTGTCATTCTTATGGCCAGACGAACCAGTCTACAGGTCACGGAACAAAAGCTCAGGCAAAATACGCTAAGCACAACAAGCATAAGAGCCTGTTCTAAGATCAGGACAGAATCACTCCGTCCTTAATCTCGACTTTGCGGTCGGCCATGGAAGCAAATTCCTGATTGTGCGTAACAATCACGAAAGTCTGGCCAAAATCCTTTCGCAATTGAAAGAAAAGTTGATGGAGTTCCGAGGCGTTCTTTGAATCCAGGTTTCCACTGGGTTCGTCAGCAAAAATCAATAAAGGAGAATTTATCAAAGCTCGCGCAACGGCTACCCTTTGTTGCTCTCCTCCCGAAAGTTCGGATGGCTTATGATCAGATCGGCTGTCCACATTCAAAGACTTTAATAACTCTTTCGCGCGAAGCTTGATCTTCTTCGAATCTGTTTTAGCAATCATACCTGGAATCATCACGTTTTCCAGAGCGGTAAATTCGGGCAAGAGATTATGGAATTGAAAGACAAATCCAAGGTTCTTGTTTCTGAATTCCGCCAATGATTTGGCGGGCTGTGAAAACAGATTAGTGTCATTGATTGTCACTTCTCCTTCATCAGGCGCATCCAGTGAGCCTAGAATATGCAATAATGTACTTTTACCAGCTCCCGAAGCACCCACAATTGCTACAACCTCTCCTTTCTGAATTTCGAGATGAACTCCTTTCAATACAGGGAGAGATCGGTATGATTTTTTGAGGCCGTTGGCTTTGAGCATAGTATTACTTAAGGGCAAAAGAATTTAGAAATCTGACAAACTTTACAATTTGAAATAAAGGTTTAAAAAAAAAGTAGCTTGCTTCCAAAACTAAATTCAAATGAACATTCACGAATACCAGGCTAAGGAGCTTTTGAAAAAAATATGGTGTAGCTGTTCAACGTGGCATTGTGGCCGATACCCCCGATAAAGCGGTAGCAGCTGCCAAGGGTATTAATGCAACGGGTTCCAAATGGTTTGTTGTGAAATCTCAGATTCATGCCGGCGGGCGCGGCAAGGGAACGGTTAAAGAAACCGGTTCAAGAGGTGTTGTTTTAGCCAAAAGCATCGACGAAGTTTTTGAAAAGTCTAAGGCGATTTTGGGTGGTACTTTGGTAACTATCCAAACTGGCCCTGCTGGGAAAAAAGTAAACAAAGTACTTGTAGCAGAGGATGTTTATTATCCAGGCGAAAGTGAACCTAAGGAATATTATATGAGCATCTTGCTCGACCGGTCAAAAAGCCAGCCTGTAATTATGGCCAGTACTGAGGGCGGAATGAACATCGAGGAAGTAGCTGCTACTCATCCCGAAAAAATAGTGAAGGAATGGGTTGATCCATCCATTGGCCTTCAGCCATTTCAGGCCAGAAAAGTTGCATTCTCGCTGGGTCTTGAAGGGAATGCTTTCAAGGAGATGGTGAAGTTCGTGAATGCGTTGTACACGGCCTACATGGCATTGGATGCATCCATGTTTGAAATCAATCCTGTTTTAAAAACATCAGATAACAAAATACTGGCTGTTGATGGAAAAGTAAACCTGGATGACAACGCACTTTTCCGTCACAAAGACCTTGAAGAACTACGCGATATTACTGAAGAAGACCCACTCGAGGTTGAAGCCGGGAAGTCGGGTTTAAATTATGTAAAACTTGATGGGAATGTTGGTTGCATGGTGAATGGTGCCGGACTTGCTATGGCAACGATGGATATTATAAAAATATCGGGTGGCGAGCCAGCCAATTTTCTTGATGTGGGTGGTGGCGCCAATGCAGAAACCGTTGAGGCTGGGTTTAGGATCATTCTAAAAGACCCTAATGTTAAAGCGATATTAATCAACATTTTTGGAGGTATCGTACGGTGTGATCGCGTTGCCAATGGTGTGGTTGAGGCATACAAGAAAGTAGGGAATATCCCAGTACCGATTATCGTGCGCTTGCAAGGCACAAATGCTGAAGAAGGCGCCAAGATTATCCGTGAATCTGGATTGAAGGTATTCTCTGCCATTTTGTTGAAAGATGCTGCCGAAAGAATCAAGGAAGTTTTGGCGTAAATGGCTGGTTTCCTTATTGCTGTTATTTGCATAAATTAGCTGTGAATTTTACCTGAGGTAATGAAAAGGATTCTACTCGTCTTGTTTGCTTGTCTCATTCTTTGGCCTGAGTTATCTCAATCGCAGAGTTTTTTTGCTATCCGGAGAGAAAGATCATTAATTCTGACGGCAGGCACGGGCTCATCTACTTATTATGGTGAGCTATCAAACCCAGGTTCTCTGATAAAGCTTCAGCCAAATTTCAATGTGGGACTTCAGGCTTTTGTTAGTCCAATTATTAGTGTCAGAACAGAAGTAAATTGGTTTGTTTTACAGGGTTCGGATGCCCAGGCAAATGATGAAGGAAGAAAAGCCCGTGGTCTGTCATTTACTTCCAGTTGTTTTGAATTAAGCGCTACCGGTGCAGTAAGCTTGTATGCAAACGGTAATCGGTACTATCGAAGACCTGCTATAAACATTTATGGATTTACAGGGATTGGAGTTTTATACTTTAACCCTAAAGCTGATTACAAAGGTAAGAGTTACGCACTGGAGCCGCTGCATACTGAGGGTGTCAGTTATAGCAGGGTTGTACCAGTTATACCAATTGGACTTGGCATTCGATTAAAAGTAGGGCCTAATACCAATCTAGTTTTTGAAGGTGGATACCGAAAGACATTTACTGATTACCTGGATGATGTAAGTAACAAGTATACAGCGCCTAGTTCTAACCCAATAACGGCTTATTTCCAAAATCCGAATAACCCCCTATACAATCCTGCTGCCACAGGCAATACAAATACTTATACCGTCGGCTACAAGCGTGGTAATCCTAATTCAGCCGACAGCTATTTTTTACTGAATGCAAAAATTGAATACTATCTGCCGTTCTCTTCGTCAAAAAGAGGTAGTGGACTAATCAGTAAGCGTAAATCTAACTACCGATATAATAAGCGCGGTGGCATGAAGCGGAAGTAGTTCAGAACAGGAAGTGTACCTTTTAGTTATTAGTCTGCTTATCCAATATTTCGTATCGAGAGTAGTTGCTTTTGTATTCTGGCACTAATTCTTTCATTAAGGCTACACTTTTCAATTCATTGCGGTCATTGACCAGGTCATTAAATAACTCTACATACCTGTTGATTTCTTCATAAGAGTATTTAGGCACTTTAGCTATCATTATTTTTTGATGGTGTGTACGAATTGTGTCTTCAGTGTTATTCAGCAATTCTTCATATAGTTTTTCACCCTCCCTCAAGCCGGTGAATACGATGTCAATATCCTTCCTTGGTTCTAGCCCTGACAGCCAGATCATTTTCTCGGCCAAATCAAGTATCCTGACAGACTTTCCCATATCAAAAATGAAAATTTCGCCGCCTTTCCCCATGGTGCCGGCCTCTAGTACGAGCTGACATGCTTCTGGGATGGTCATGAAATAACGTGTAATCTCAGGATGTGTGACAGTAATCGGGCCGCCTTCCTTGATCTGTTTTTTGAAGAATGGAATCACAGAACCGTTGGAACCTAACACATTGCCAAAGCGTGTTGTAACAAAAGCCGTTCGTGCTTTTCCAGTCACAAGTAAATAATCGTTTAGCGATTGCACATAAATTTCGGCGATTCGCTTGGAGCACCCCATGACATTCGTTGGATTTACAGCCTTATCGGTTGAAATCATTACAAATTTAGAGACATTGAATTCGGCCGCGAGATCGGCGAGTATCTTGGTTCCTAAAACGTTACAAGTAATTGCCTCCGATGCGTTACTCTCCATCATTGGCACATGCTTGTAGGCCGCGGCGTGATAAACTATCTCTGGCTTGTGCTCTTCAAATAAGAATCGAATCCTTTCCTGGTTATTAATATCTGCCAGATAAAAATAGAAACGGACCCCCATTTCCATCGAAGAGGCTTCCCTTTCCAACTCATATAACGCAGACTCAGATTGATCAATAAGAATAATTGAACCAGGTTTATTTAAGGCGACCTGTCTGAAAAGTTCTGACCCAATCGAGCCGGCTGCACCGGTAATTAATACGCGTTTACCTCTCAAATCGGCTTCAATATTAGCATTTTGGATTTTAATAGACTCTCTTCCCAGTAAATCCTCAATATTAATTTCCTTGATTTGATTTAAACTCAACTCACCCCTAACCCACTTTTCTACCGGAGGTACTGACCTCACTTTTATCTGGTTTCGGATGCACTCATCTACGACTTCATTTTTCCGTTCAAGTGTGATATCCTTAGCTGTAAAGATTAGCTCGTCAACTGACTGGTCGGCAAATACACGATGAAGTTCTGAAGTTTTGGCGCTAAAGATTGTAGTGCCGTCTATGATTTTACCGGCTTTATTTGGATCATCTTCTAAAAAACCGACAACTTTCATCCGAGGAGTTGATTCCAACACATGGCGTGTAATGATTCCCGTCTGCCCGGCTCCGAAGATCATCACCCGAGACCTGTTGATCATCAAATTCCTGTAATAGGAGAAAATGTACTTTACAAGAAGGCGATAGTTGAATAATAAAAGAAAGGAGGACAAAAGACTAATAAAAACAACGGAGTAAGGAATGATGTTTCCCCTATTATTATAATAAAAAATCATGTTTGAAGCAGCCACCAGCGCTCCGTTCAAAGTCGTCATGGCAAAAATCCGAGCGCCATCCTGTATCCCGGTGTATCGGATGATTCCCTTATAGCTATTGGTAATTGTGATGGAGATAAGCCCACAACTGGCATATAGCAAAATTCCAGTGCTGAAATTATTGTGCTCAAGGTCTGGCACAGAAAAATTAAAACGCAAAAGATAGCCTAGTAAGGCTGAGAATAAAATTAGCGTAACATCAATAATGATGATTACCCAGCGGGGTAATATCCTCAGGTTGCGAATGAACTTGACAAAAAAACGGACCAATTATTATTTTGTTTTTTTTAATGACTTCATAATTTTTCTTGCTCCAAATAACCCTCCCAACCCGATCAAGTATTCAATACCAGTAATAGGCACTCCAGGCTTACCTCCGCCTCCTGGATCTCCTGGTTGACTATACGCGAAGGAAAGAAGGCAGAAAAAAAAGATTACTAATAACAAAACCCTCATCACCTATCAGTGTTTGATAATTTTAACAGAATAGTTTTTTGTACCAGCTGTCAGATTGATTAGATATAAACCCCTAGAATAATTAGATAAATCAATCTGTAAAGATGATGGGGCTGCAAAATCTAATGAAGGTTTAATCGTTTCCATAATTCTTCCCTGACTATCAAATATTCTAACCTCGTCAAATTGTACTGGTATGTCAAGGTTGAGCTGATCCTTCACCGGATTAGGATAAGCTTTTATCCCATCACTTGTTTTTTCTATTCCAGTGACAGTCATTATTACTTCATCAGAAGTATTTGAACAATAACCATTAGATACTTCTAAGCTATAGCTACCAAATTGAGCTACTTGGTACTGTTGACTAGTCGCTCCAGAAACGGGCAAACCATTTAATAACCACTGATTTCCAGTGGTCGAATTACTAATTAAGGTAAAACCATTAACATTGATTACTGCTTTGACTGCTGGGATTACCGTGGCCACAACCGGAACTTTTGAACTTTGGCAACCATCTGCATTAAAGGATGCTACATAGAACATGGTTGTGCTACTAAGCGTATCGGTTTGGTAAGCCCCCCCATTGATTCCTGAGATTGGCGTAGCACTATTAATTGAATCATACCACAAATAACCTCCAGATGGAGGAGCTCCATATGCAAAAAGGTTTGCCTTGAATGACCTGCATATAGTGTCGCTGGCAACTCGAGGCAAGTTCGGAAGTGAATTTAGTAAGTATTGGAAAGCATTACTAAATGTAGTAGAAGAACAGCCTCCCGCAGTTCCAGCTGTCACATCAAGTGAATTTGAGCCTGTTGTCAATTTTGATCTATCGATAAGAGCCGTAATTTTCTGTCCGGTACCTGTTACAATGGTTGAAACTGGTGTACCACTGATAGAAAATTGATAGTTAATGCCTGCCTGAGAGCTTATGCTCACTTGTACGTTATCGGGATCACAGGCATTAAGAACATTTATAACTGGAACTGCTGTATTTATTAACGGAGGTGAAAATTGAATTTCAAATCTCAAATCACCAAAAGAATTAGCATCACTGGTGACATCAAATGAATACTGAAGGCTATCACTTAAAGGTATTTGCTTTCCTAAGAAATGATCAATAAGAACGAGGTTATATCCCAAGTTAAAAGAACTCAACTCAGTAAACATCAATTTATAAGTACCTACAGGAGTATCTTCCACTTTTAAGCTCACAGATTTTAAACAAGAAATAGGCGCAATTCCGTTAATGGCAAAATCAACAGACGCAGACCGAATGTACGATGAGATGTTCAAGTAGTCATTTGAGGCCAGAGATGAAACATAATTTCCATTCTTTCTCTTGGGTGCATCAAATGCATTATCTACAGAGTCAGTAGCATTATTTTGAAACCAAATAATTGCTTCATCCTTTTGACCAGATGCTAATAAGGTAATCCTAACCAAATTGCTGGGAGGAGCGGCAGTGCGCAAAAATTGATAGGCATTGGATGTTTTTGCAGCTTCAGTTAAACTTAGTGAAGTAGCTCCGGTTGATTTAACCCAAAGAGATTGTCCAGAGGCTATTTCTCCAGTCCATCCTGTAAAAGGTGGATTGGTTGCGGCTCCACCCTGTACGTAAGAGGAAAATGTATTGTTGCCTGTTCTTAATGACATCGAACTACTCAGATTGCCAGGAATTGTGATATTATCCCAATCAATTGCAGAAGGATATGGATTGGGAATTAAATTATAGCCCGCATTAACCCCTGATCCTCCATTGGCTAATGTAAGAGAGATGTTTCCCTTGCCGATTGTACCTCGGACAGCGAGGGTGAAATCTGTAGACAGATATGTATAAGCTGTATAGCCAACAGTATTACTTAAAGCTGTCGAAGCCGTGCTACCACCAGTCCCGATCGCAAGGTAAGCGCCTGTTGTTGCATTATAAGAATATATTGAAGCCGCAGAACTACTTACAACTCCGTTTACACCAGCTGGACTTGGATCACTGAAGCTTCCTGTTACTGGAAAATAAGTCTTCCATGAGGCCACATTTCCATTTGTAATAGGCATAGACAGATAGCGCCAGTCGTCAGGACCATTAATGAATCGTTCAATGGTTACGTTTCCACTAAAGTTGCTTGTTTGAGGCAATGCCGCTATCCTGCCTCCGGCATTCACGGCTGTAGATTTGACGGTGAAAACACCCGAGCCAGCACCATCAGCATCAAAAACAGCTGATGTGGAAGTGAGGGTAAGTGTTCCATTCAAATCAACATTGCTATTTACGGAAACGCCACCTGCTGTATTGCTATTGTTCACATTATTAAAAGATATGGTAGTACTACCAGCAATAGATTGTGCAGAGTTGCCATTGAAGGTTACCGTACCACTGTTATTACTGAATGTGCCATTATTGGTGAAATTACCCGCAATATTTAATGTAGACGGAGCTGTTAAGTTTCCTCCTGAGTTAATTGTTAAATTATTAAGTGAAGTGGCAGATGAACCTGTAATTGAAGTAGTGCCAGCAATTGCCAAAGTACCAGAACTAGGTGTTACAGTAGCATTGTTGGTGAGATTACCGCTTAGTGTTACCTGATTAGTACTAAAATCAAATGTACCCGTATTAATGGTCAACCCATTCGAAATAATAATGTTATCAGAAATAGAGGCTGTACCAGAAGATTTTGAGATTTTAAGGCCTCCTCCAAAATTAAAAGAGCCACCCACCGCATCAAGAACTTGGGCTGCAATACCATTTAGTGTTATTAATCCCGTTGGACTGAAGGCAGCATGTGTCGTCACATTTCCGCCAATTGAAATTTGACTAGACGTATTAAAAGATACGTTCGAGCTATTGATTGTGAAATCACCAGAAATGCTCGTTGATCCTGCTCCTGAAAGTGACTTTGTACAAGCTGCGCTTGCATCAAGAATCAAATTTCCGTACGTTGTTGAATAAATATTTTGGTTTGTGCTGGCATTAAATTCGATTGTTGACAATGCGTTGACGCTAAATGTTGTAGGCCTATTTGATTGATACCACCAACCCTCGGTCTGATTGGCACCATTAAAGCCTACATTCAAGGTGCTACCAGAATTTAAATTAAATGCAGCTCCGTTAATGTAAGAAGTCGAATTTGAGCTACTGGTTAACGTTCCATTCACAGTAATAGTAGGAAATGTAGAGGCGGCGCCACTATTCCCGAATATATTTCCTGTGTTCACAAATAGTGTTGCTCCCGAGTTTATAGTAATTGTACCAGTGGTAGCAGCCGTTGCACTTTGAAGAGAGCCGTCTACTTCTAACGTCCCATTTTGCACCGTAAGTGAGCCGGAATTTATAATCCCTAAATCCCCAATTCCCAGGGTCGTAAGTGAGGATGGTGGATTAAAAACCAGAGTCTTTAATGGCGAAACTGAACTCCAAGCGGATGGATAAATAACGTATGGGGAATTAGGCAGCCCCCCATTTGCATTGCCGGTAAAAGTAATATTAAAATTCGGGTTTATTACAGCTACCGTGGGAATGGCATAATCGGTAGAAGGGCTATTAGTGTATGCGGCCAGTTCACCATTAATCGTTAAAGTAGTTGTACCTAAGCCTGTCTTCTTAAGACCATCAACCACGTTATAATAAACGTACAAGTTGTTTACAGCAAAGGATGAACCCGAAATAGTTATTTTAAAACCCTGAGTATAGGCGTCGTCTAAGGAACCAGGGTAATCAACGCCTGCAACGCAGCCACTTGCACAAGTCGTCATATTCCAGGTAGTACCAATATTCCACGCACCGGCCTGGGTTGCTAAAAACTGAGCATGTAATGAGGTCAGCGATAGTAACGATAACGAAAAGACAGTGTAAAATTTTGTCAAATTTCTAATACCCATTTGCCGCAAGTTAACTCAATTGAATTATAAGCTTATAAACCCTCAAAGATAATAAATATGGGCTTTTTAGCACCATGCTTAAATACTCATCATCTTGAATTCGGTAACCCCTATATATTGTAAAGTATGGAGTTTTTAGAGTCAGTATAAGAAGATTCACTGTGCTTGATTTAGGCTTTCGACAATAAAACCCAATTCGCTATCAGTTAGATTAGAACCAGATGGAAGGCAAAGCCCTTTTTCAAATAAAAACTCTGAAGTACCATTAAGATAAGCTGGAGCATCTTTAAAAACAGGTTGCAAGTGCATAGGTTTCCAAAGAGGCCTGGTTTCGATGTTTTCTGTCTCTAAGGCGATTCTTATGTGATTATTTATACTCTTCTCACCAGCAATCAAAACCGTAGTCAACCATCGATTAGAAAAGCAACCAGTCATTTCCGGTTGGAATGAAAAAACAGTATTGTTTAAATTCTTCTTATATAGGTCAAATATTCTTCTTCGCTGTAATATCCTCTCAGTCAATACAGTCATTTGCCCCAGACCGATACTGGCTGAGATGTTGCTAAGTTGGTAGTTATAACCGATTTCTTCGTGCTGATAATACGGCACAGGGCTTCTCGATTGATTTGAGAGGAATCTGGCCTTTTCAATCAATTCCTTATCGGAAGAAATGATTGAGCCGCCGCCTGAGGTTGTAATGATTTTGTTGCCATTAAATGAATAAATTCCAATGTCACCTATTGATCCCATCCTCTTTTCAAAGTAGGTTGACCCCAACGCCTCTGCAGCATCCTCAATTACCGGAATTTCGTACCTGCGGGCAACGTCCATGATAGGATTCATTTGTGCGGGCATACCAAAAAGATGAACAACAATAATCGCCTTTGGTTTTCTGCCTAGTCGGATTCTGCTTTGAATGGCTTCCTCAAGTAATAAAGGATCCATATTCCAACTATCCAACTCCGAATCGACAAATACCGGGGTGGCGGATTGGTATATTATCGGGTTACACGAGCCCGAAAAAGTAAACGTAGAGCAAATAACTTCATCGCCTCGACTAACTCCTAATACAATTAATGCCAAATGAATTGCGGCTGTGCCTGAACTTACCGCGAGACAGTAGTCTGCACCATTATCACCTGCAATCTGTTTCTCAAAAGCCACAATGGCAGGCCCTGCGGGTGCGATCCAGTTTGATTCGAATGCTTGATTAATGAATTTCAATTCATCTCCACACATATGAGGAGGAGAAAGAAAAATACGTTTCCTCATTTTCGTTTAGCAATTTTCTGAAAATAAATCGCAGGAATCAGTAATATCATCAATGTGGGATTAATGATTAATCTATGAAATTGCGAAAGCAAAGGCGAGGATACCTCCGAATCTCCCTCCCATTTTAATTTTATAAAGAGATAAATAGGGAATAGTATAAACAGATCAACCAGTTGAACACCGATTGCAAGGCGGGTGATCGAGGCATTGCGAAACCAAGCTGAAATGATCACCAACATGAAAATATCGTTTAAAAAAAGTCGCACCAATTTTCGTAAAGCAAAAATAAAATTGATTGAAGTCAGATTACCCAAAAGTGAATTAAAGAAAGTTAAATCCTGAAAAATATAAGTAAATAAAATACCCAAAACTCCAATGGAGAACATCAGAATCCGCCACAATTCAATTTTTAAAATATCGTCACTCCCCCGTAGCATCCTTCAACCTTTTTGTCCAAAAATACCAAAGTACAAACACCATGACATAAATAATGCCCGTGAAAAGGTACTTATGTAAAAAATACAAATATTGAGGAAAATAAAGGGCTGCAACATAGAGAAGCGATATTCGCAATAAGTTTAAAAAATGGATACCAATAGTTCCTATTGTTAAGAAAGTCAGAAATAATCGAATCGGTCCCTTGTAAGCAATCAAGAAGCTTAAGTACACTATAAATACATTAACCCCATTACATCCTTCGAAGACGTTGATTACATTTTCTCTGCCATTGTAAATGGGTATAAATCCTGCAAATGATAATGGATAATAAGTAATTGCAGGGTCAAAAATTGATAAAATCCAAACTGTTTGGTGAACCACTGATTTTGTAACCGGATCAGCCATAGGACTATAATAATTAATATACAATCCATACAATGTATTCAATATTAGGTAAACTGAAACAAATACTATTAGAAACCGAAGTGCCGGTCTGTTTTCCTTAATGACAGAACTCACACTCATTATTGCTTAAGTTTTCTTGCAGGGACTCCAAGTAATTTCAGATTAGAATCAAAGCTTTTTGTTACGATAGAACCTGCTCCAACGAGGCAGTTCTCCCCAATCGTAATCCCTTGAATTATTCTGGAGCCTGTTCCCAATAAGCACCTTGAACCAATTGAAACATTCCCTGAAATGCTGCAAGCGGGCATTACCGTGCAAAAATTTCCCAACCTCACATCATGACCGATTGTACTTGCCAAATTTATAATGCAAAACTCTCCGATTTCGATTCCAGTTGTAAGGATCACTCCCGCTGTTACGATCGCCCCCCTTCCAAATTTATTTCTGGTTCTGTCACCAAGATTGGCATTCGGATGAGCAAGTACTGGAAAATCAATTTTACCATTAGTAGCCGTCTGGATTAAAGCACTCCGAGTGTTTGGATCTGCAACTGCAACTACAACAGATAATTGAAACGTAACCAAATTTAATTCATTAATTCCGCCTAAAATTTTGAGACCATCAACTGTTGAATTCTTTTCCTTACCGTCATCAAAAAAGCCAACGACTTCCCATGTCCGTCTGAAATCATTGAGCTGCGCGATCATTGCCGCCACTTCCCGACCAAAACCACCTGCACCATAAATAGCCAGCTTATTTTTCAATTGCCAGAAAATTTTTCTTCAATCAAAGATACGTCCTTCCTGAAGGAAAGTAGCAACAAAAAAGTCTTGCCCAAAACAAGAAGGTCCAGGTGGATAGAAAGGTTTTCTAAATAATACAAATCCAACTCAAATTTCCGAGGCCATGAAATAGAGTTTCTGCCGTTAACTTGCGCCCAGCCGGTAATGCCTGGCTTAAGTTCATGTCTTTTTTTTTGAGAATCATTGTACAAAGGAAGATATTCCATTAACAATGGTCGCGGTCCTATCAGCGACATATCGCCTTTCAGCACGTTCCAAAGTTGGGGTAGCTCATCCAAAGAAAACCTTCTAAGCCATTTGCCAACGTAAGTCAATCGTACCTCATCCGTCAATGACCTACCGTCATCGGTTTTTCCACCTTCCATCATAGTTCTAAATTTAATAAGAGTAAATGGCTTACAATAAAGACCGGGGCGCTGCTGCTTAAACCACACCTTTCCTTCGTTACTCACAAAAAGTAGTGCTGTAATGATCGCCAAAAGCGGTAACAAAATAATCAACAGGGAAAGGCTTATGATGAAGTCAAAAAACGGCTTACCATATCGGGGGTACAAATGCATCAAATCAAATTAATTTTTATTCCACCGAAGCTCTAAAAAATAAAATTTTAGCCCGATATATAAAAGAGCAAGGCCGACGATCAGTAGTACGCCAAGTGTATACTGATTAGCATATAGTTCATTTGCAAAATGAATTATAAAAAAACTAATTGATGCCTGAACGGTCATATAGGTAATAGTCATCTGCAAATGGGAGATCTTTGTTCGGGCAACAATCACCTGATACAAATGCCAACGATGAGGCTTAAATATATTCTCTCTTAAAATCAATCGATGAATTATCGTCAAAACACTATCAATACCATAAACACCCAGTAATAAAATGAATCCAAAATTATGAGAAGAATAAATCAGTTTCATTAAAAGGTAAATAACAATAAAGCCCATAGAAAGGCTTCCGGCATCGCCAGCAAAGCATACTGCCTTATTCCGAAAATTAAAAAAATTAAAAACTATTAAAGCCATAATCATTACAAGCAACAGACCATTATCAGTAAACTTGAACATTTCTTTATTGATGTAAAACAAACTTGTCATAACAACCAAGCTATATCCACCAGTAATACCGTTAATTCCGTCCATAAAATTGTAAGCATTGATGGTGCCGGTAACAATTATAAATACGATGAAGATCGACCAGACCGGAAGTGAAAAGAAATTCAGTTGATAAAACAGTAAAAGAACAGAAATCCCTTGCACACTGAATCTTAACAGGCGGCTAAGGCTTTTGATGTCATCCGCCAGCCCGACAAATCCTATCAAAGTTAAACCTGTAATAAACAAATAACCCGGCTGCCTTGTAAATACAAAATAAATAAGAGGTGCCACACAAAAAATAATTCCACCTCCGCGAATCGTGAGTTTTTCGTGCATGCTCCGATCATTAGGCTTATCCAGTATTTTATACTTACGAGCAATCTTAAAGTACAGCAATTCCAATACTATTAGAGTCGGCAGCATTAACAAGAGATAATAATCATTCATGAAATGCTCGAATTGTTTTTAGTAATCCCTCTTTAATATTGACTGGCAACGGCTTCTGAATACTCATTAAAAGTTTCTTGTTTGAAACAACAAAATCTTCCGTCAATTTCTGAAGTGACTTAGATTGACCTGTTATCTTACTCATTAAATTAACCCACTTCTCAGGCAAATTCCAAACCCGAGGAGTCTTGTTAAGTGCAACTGCGATCAATTGATAAAGTTCAGTTGATGATATAAATCCTTCGTCAGCTAAGTGAAAAATGCCTGACCCAATATCATCCTGGATAAACTCTTGAACAACAAAATTAAAATTATAGATACTTAAAATTGAGCGTTGATTGTGAAAAGCTCCTAATGGGAATGGCAATCCAGTCCTTACATGTCGATAAAGAAGATTCAAATTTCCTTTATTGCCTGAACCGTGAATCATACAGGGTCTGAAAATATAAAATCGTTTACCT